>ENA-OSET01002328-OSET01002328.1-sediment-metagenome-genome-assembly--contig:-NODE-2328-length-18498-cov-4.376147_pt1 | contig 18498 bp, 16 predicted proteins | sample MGYA00237882_ERZ534229 | MGnify/ENA primary metagenome ERZ534229 (study PRJEB26408, sample SAMN06266212) | sediment metagenome | isolation source: Hudson Canyon methane seep mesocosm | place... | reverse complement strand
GGATTTCAATAGATGATTTTGGAACAGGTTACTCATCACTAGCCTACATCAAGCAGCTACCGGTTCAGGAAATTAAAATAGATCGCTCCTTTGTGATGGAAATGGATAAATCGAAGAGTGACGAAATTATTGTTCAAACTACTGTCAACATGTGCCACGATTTACAACTAGAAGTGGTGGCTGAGGGCGTTGAAACTGAAAATGTTCGCAACACATTAGAAAAAATGGGCTGTGACTTTTTACAAGGCTATCACTTCAGTCGACCTTTACCCTTTGATCAGTTAGTAACGTGGTTAAAAAAGCACAAGAACCAGCAACCTTCGAATAACAGCTAACATTAATCTCTAAGCCGATAGTAATTTGGGGAATTACCGGTCCATTTTTTAAACGCCGTATAAAAATTTGCGGCATCAGAATAACCAAGTTCTTCAGCCAATGCTTCGTTAGATAACGATTGATGTTGAATTAAATTAATAGCTAATTGGCAACGTACTTTATCAATCAAAGAACTAAAGCTCGTTCCCATATTACTTAACCTGCGTCTCAAGGTTCGACTGCTCATACCCAGAGCATGTGAAATCATATCAGGGTCAGGAAAATCGCCAGATGAGCCTTTTAATATACAATCGATATCATCAACAAGGCCTTGTTCGTTGGCTAACTCTTCTAACAACAATTTTAAACTTACTGCAGACACCGAAGGCGTCATCAAGGAAGGAATGATTGGCGCCTCTAAACTTTGAAGGTCAATTTCCCATTCATTAAATTTCGCCTGATCCTCAACCTCACATTGAAAATAATTTCTGAACATAGCCTTTTCTTCAAGACTTAGCGTAGAAGTAAAACGAACAGCTTTGATGTTAGCACTAACCCCTGAAATTTCCTTCGCGATACTCGTCATTCCCATAATGGTGAGCTCAAATAGAAATTGAAGCGTATCAGGGTCTAACCTAGCGACATCTAATAGCCTGTTTACAAAGGTATGTTCATCTACAATATTAATAATATCCGTAAAGCTGCCGAGCAAGTCATAATAAACTTGCGAAACTTCCATCGCTTCACCTAGAGTTGAAGCCCCACTAATACAAGCCCCTATCGCACCCAAGTCCTTTATTCGATACCCTTTGGCAACCTCACACCCCAGTCCAGGTTGATAAAATGTGCTGATGACATTAGAGAGACCGACAAAAGCTTGATGCGCACTAATAAAGGCAACGTCTGGGTTTAAGCTTGGTAGATTCAGCACGCCTAATTGCTCTTGGCACCATTTATCATGACCAAGAGAAGACAAATATTTGAAAATGATCCTGAGTTCAAAACTAGGATATTTTTGGTCTCCTGAACATGCAGCCTGACTAATCGCTACACAGGGTGCTTTGGGTCGTTGATAAAGTTTCATAATCCATCATTTTTGTTATTAGTTTATTGAGACTCATCTCTTACAATAAGATGTTCTTTTTCACCTCTTTTGGTCAATGTTTAAAGCGGTCAAAAAGGGTGAATTATGGTCTATACATTTCAGCTCACATCGATTAGCACTTATTATTTTCTAGTATTTGAATCGAAGGTTCTTGCCACTATTGATAAGTGACAATGAATGCATAATTTTAACGGCGTTAAATTAAATCGCATTGTTTATTCCGGCCACAAACACCAAAAAGATGAACTTAATTCACATTTCTAACAGCAATTTTGCCTTTAACGTAAAACCACCCCCCGCCTAGTATTAAGATCTGGCCAAATTTATCCGTTTCATCGCTAACTAAAAACTAAGCCTCTATCTATGTGATGATTAACATCAACACCAAAACAGCCATTTATCAGCAAGCATTGATTCTCACCTTGTTGTTTCTCTGACCGATCATTGGGGAGAAGTTAAGCCTCTCTGAATCATTAAAGCCCAAAATAGACACCCTAGGCCTCATTATTGCCCCCCCAACCAAATTGAAACAAGAAATTCTCGCTCTTTATTTATCCTTAGGTGAGGTGCTCAGCAATACAAAAGGCGACATTGATGAGCCACTCATTCTAGAAGCGCTGTTTAAACAAATAAGCAGAGTGCTATTAATTGGTCAGAATATTGATACGGCAAAAGAAAGGATTGCTCAAGGCATTTTACTACTGGCCGAGGATGCATGTTCACAGAAAGGAACAAACACCCTCTAATGCCAATATGATTAAGCTAGGCTGGGTGTAACATGTAAGAGGCAACCGTTTCCGGCAAGTGTCAGTCGGTAGCTTCGCACCGCTTCACCGTCGACAATACTATCAACGAACTCCAGAACACCTTTTTCGACCAAAAAGTCGAGCATCTCTGTTGTCAACTCTTCAAACCGAGCCTTCGCTGCGATTTCAGCTTGTGTAGCAGCCTCTTTAAAGGTGTACATGGCTTTCATCACCCGCGCTTCTCGATCGGATATTTCAGGAATAGGTCCCGTATAATGAGGGTATTGCGTCTCGGGAAATTTTGCATAAACACTTTCATATGAAGCTTGTATTGCTGCAATATCTTTTTGTTTGTCATCCGTTAGCTGGTAAGTATGAAATACACCTGATACTTTGTTTCGGTAATCAACCTGAGCTAAAAAGATAGGTAAGCCGCAGTCTTTAGCGACATGATAGAAACCAGTTTTCCAACGATTTACTTTGCCGCGCGTACCTTCAGGCGTAAATAAAAAGTAAATCCGGCTATCTTTATGCTTTTGAACAAAGTCTTTAATCAGATCTACCTGACCAGTTCCTTTAGATGAGCGATCAATCGGAATCCCTCCCATCCATAACATCAAAGGTCCTATTACCGGAATACGACACCAACTATCTTTGATAGAAAAGTACATTTTCACATCAATTAGAATGGCCGCCCCCATCGCATAAACAACATCCCAATTAGAAGTATGAGGAGCAGCAATAGTAATACCCGCACCTTCAGGCTTTAAATCCGTCGGCCGCCAACCGGTCAACTTAAACCAAATCATGAAAATAAATTTAAGGATATATTTGACAATAAAACCGTCAAATATGGTTTTATCTCGAATTTCTAATTTCTTTTTAGCCATATAATGCGAACTCAAAAGGTTAATACCAGTAATTATCACCAACACATGAAGAACTAATATAGCATAAACTAGCCTAAAGCTAGAAAACTAGCTGAACTAATTTAGGCTGTGGTGGCCAAAAAGTTACCGCGTCATCACGTCAAAATCTTAATAGTTATTTTTTTGGTAAGCCTTTTCCCCTCAAGACTAGTTTTAAGCAGATTAGAAACCGCCTACATTCAACCACTTATTCTTTTTAAGAACATTTTTTACTAAGCCATATGCATAATATGCGCCCATGTTTTGGATATGAAAACAATTGTCACAGCACCTACAATTTACTGGATAACCAGCTTAGACCGGACCAAGCTAAGTAAACATTCCACGTAGTATTGGAGAATGACCATGACAGTTCGAATTGGAGAAACAACTAAAAGCTGGTTTAGAAGTGAACGCTACCTTCATGTTAACGACCAATGGTATTTCACCACCAGAGAAATGACTGAAGAAGGGCCTTACATCACGAAACAAGAAGCTGAAATGGAATTGATGCTCTATATTCGTCACATGAATGACTCACTCCACTGCCATAATGCCTAACTTACAAGAGTAGTTTAGCTGCCCGATACTCACTAGGCGTTTTCCCGGTCCAGGAGACAAATGAACGCCTAAAATTTGATGCATCGCTGAAACCTAAAAGGTGTGCTATTGCTTCTACCGAAAGGTTCGTTTCGCATACTTGTTTGACGGCAATATCTTTCTTGATGCCACTGACTATTTTTTTATAGTTAGTGCCTTCGTCTGCTAATTTTCTATGTAATGAACTGACACTCATATTCAACAGTTTGGCGACCTGCGTCTGCGATAGAAAGTGCCCGACATTCTGCGATTGTAGGTTTTTTATTTGACCTGAAATTAAGTGGCTCTCTGTCGTTTTAATAAGTTGTGCACATTGCTCTTCAAAAAGGTTGGCCGCAATAGGGTCAGATGACGGCAGTGGTTGTTTTGCTTTCTCTTTGGGAATGATCAAACCATTAAAGGCTTGATCAAAAGAAAAGGGAACACGAATATATTGTGAATACATTTCAGCATGGGGAGGCGCTGAAAAACTAAAACTAACAGACAAACCTTCTACATCATCACTAAATAGAAATTCGCTGGATTTATAAATGCTGCTCACCATAAACTCTGCCACAAACCAGGGTGCATCAGGCAAACTCGCGGTCGGCTCGGTGATCAAGTGATAAAAGTCAGGCGTTTTATTTACTTTAAATGTCGCACGTGGTGCTTGGACTTTATAATATTTGGCTAATAGTCTTAATGCTTCCTCATAGGTACTGCTCGCCATTAAGGCATAACCCAAAGATCCATGGGTATTGATATTTAATTTGTCACCAACAATCAGGCCTAAACCAGGACTTTTAGAACGTAGATTCGCCAGATTCCATAATTTGAATAATTCGGGCACACCTATCAGATTATCTTTTCTCAAGTCTGATTCTTTAATGCCACACTCTTCAATAAATGAATTCCGATCTATACCCATCTCAGCCAGAATAGTCAGCATCGCTGAAATATAATTACCTTTCATTCTGCCTCCTCAACTTTAGCCTTCTTACTAAATGAAATGATTTCAAGCGCAATATCTTCTGACCAAAAATGACCTATTAATAGGGAATTTAAAACCTGTTGTCAATTTCTAAAGCCGCTACACTTAATCTCATAAATGGTGACAATATCGCCTTTTATTGTATTCCATTGATTCAATATGATCTTATCAGGCGGTACAAATATGACAGTACAAGCGATTCGCAAAACGTCAAAAAAGAACCCAACCCCGACGGATTTGGATATTAGTCCGCGCCACGCACATTTCGATGTTGAAGATGAATTAAGTACACTCTGGCACTCAAATGATGCATTTATCACCGCATTTTTTAATGCCCTCTCTATCCAGTTTCCTGAGGGTGAAAAGCAATTTATTAATAGCGTTCGTCAATTTAAAAAACAAGTGAACGACAAAACTTTGCAAGTTCACATGCGTAACTTTATCAAGCAAGAAGGTCAACACACCCGCGAACACCGTAAATATAATGATGCTCTTGAGCAAAGGGGCTATGATCTAACTATTCTAGAAAAGGGCATTAATCAACAAGTTGCTCTCGTCAAAACCCTCAGCAAACAACGTCAATTAGCGGGTACCTGTGCTGCTGAACACATTACCGCCATCCTGGCTGAAGGTATGCTTAAGCACCCTGAATGGTTAGAAGGCGCCTCGCCTAAAATGAAAGCTTTATGGAAATGGCATGCCGTTGAGGAAACCGAACATAAAGGCGTCGCCTTTGATGTATTTCAAAGCCAGGTAGGTAATGAAAAGATGCGTAAAGTAGTGATGTTTGTTGTGTTAATGAATATTAGCAGACTGACGTTTATCAACATGTGTCATATGCTAAAAGTTGATGGCCAATTATATAAACCAAAAACCTGGATTAACGGCACCAAATTTTTCTGGCGTAAAAACGGTATTATTCGCCACTCGATTCCTGAATTGTTTAAATACTTCAGTAAAGACTTCCACCCTTGGGAATACGATAGCCGTCAGTTAATCAATCAGTGGGAACAGGAATATGATGGTTCGTTCAAACAAGCGGTGAACTAATAGCGCACTTATTATTGATAAGTGCATTCTAATCAAGCATTCTTATTCACTCGAAAACTAGCTGCATTAAGTATCAATGTGAGTGCAGCTAGGACTTTAATACTGTAGATTATCAATCACGCTATTTTTCTAAAAAAAATCGCCCTAAACTATCTAGGTCTAAAAAGACTTAACCCTAAAAAAACAATCAAGGTTTCATAATTTGCCTATTACAGGACTTCCAAGAATTCTAGATCAGTAACTTACATGTTTCTTATTGGGCGATGCTATTTCAATATGGCAATAGAAAAAGGGTATTCAAAAATTGAATTCTGGCTGGTCTAAAACCCTCAAGCACTCACCAAACACATTATTATCTTTACTTAGGCTTGCTTTACCACGTAAAACAAACTTTCAACCCTCAACTGGACTCGCTCAAAATTGTCTTCAGTTGAATCAAGTACGTATACACCCAAAGCAACTTGATCAATATTGCACTGTGTGTGAACTGGAAAAACAACATCATATACCCGCGTTATACCCTCAAGTATTAGTCAGTCCACTTCAACTCGCTTTACTATCAGATCGAAGGTTTCCGTTGAGTATGTTAGGCGCCGTCCATAAACGAAACCATATCACTCAAACGAGGCCGATCGATCTCAACGAGATCTTAGATTTATCGGTGAATGTCGGTGAATTTCGTTGCTTGGAAAAAGGCATTGAAATAGATTTACGCAATCAGGTCAGGATAAAAGACGAATTAGTATGGGAGAGCATTTCGAGTTATTTCGTACCGAGGAGTCATAGAGAAACTCCCTATCAGCATTCTCAGTCCCATCAAACCGATCAGCAAAGCGATCAAGAGAGCCCAGAGAATACTGGTAAGATGTCAGTCTTACCAAAGAACCCAAAAAACCTTTCTATCTCCTGGCTGCTTGCAACTAACAAGGGTCTAAAGTATGCAGCCATTTCAGGCGACTATAACCCCATCCATATTGCTACTTTCTCCGCAAAGCTCTTTGGGTTTAAACGAAACATTGCACATGGTTTCTGTTTATTAGCGACCAGTTTAGAACAACACCCTGCAACACAAACCAAGCTATTGAATCAGACAATGGCAAATGATAAAAAAACCTTATTCTTAGACGTTGAATTCCGAGGGCCGAATTTTTTAGGTGAGACTATCGCAATGAATACTGAAGGTGATAGTAATAGAACACGTATGGATCTATATTGCGGTAATAATCCAAAACCAACGGTCTGTGTTCACATGTCTCTTACGTCAGGTGAATAGATAAACATTAGCAATAAGCCTTTATATGGAGAGTGATATGAGCACAAAAAGACTTAAACTTGAATTTCAAGGTAGTGATAACTTAACCATAGCAGGCTTATTAGAAACCAGTGACACTGAACCCCTTGCGTATGTCTTGTTTGCACATTGTTTTACCTGTGGAAAAGATGTCGTTGCAGCATCTAGAATTGCGCGTGCACTGGTAGCAAAAGGTTATGCCGTTTTACGCTTCGATTTTACCGGATTAGGAAATAGTGACGGTGACTTTGCCAATTCTAATTTCTCATCCAACACGCAAGACTTAGTGCACGCAGCGAACTATCTTCGAGAAAATCATATAGCCCCGTCTGTTATTATTGGTCACAGCCTGGGAGGTGCAGCCGTATTGGCCGCAGCGAAATTCATGCCGGAAGTAAAAGGTGTCGTCACCATTGGAGCGCCATCAGACCCTCACCATGTTGTTAAGCAGTTTGCATGTGATATCGACACCATCGAATCACAAGGTAAAGCAGAGGTTAGCTTGGCTGGCAGATCATTCACCATCAAAAAACAATTTCTTGATGACTTATCAAGTCAGGACCAAGAGGCAAATATAAGTCAACTCAAGAAAGCCTTATTGGTTTTCCATTCACCACTAGATCAAACTGTTTCAATCAAAGAAGCTGAAAAAATATACCGCTATGCTAAGCATCCAAAAAGTTTTATTAGCTTAGAAAATGCAGATCATTTACTCACTAATGCGAATGACTCAAAGTACGTTGCTGAAACAATTTCTGCCTGGGCTAGTCGCTATATTTGAGTAATGTAGCCCGCCCTTTATAAAAACAATTAGGATACCCATATGTCTATCAAATCAATAAAAGATCAAGTGAGTGAACAAGAATGGCAAATCCGTTCAGATCTAGCAGCCTGCTATAACATAGTGGCGCAATATGGTTGGGACGACCTTATTTTTACTCACATATCTGCTCGTATTCCTGGACCAGAACATCATTTCCTGATCAACCCCTATGGATTAATGTTTGAAGAAATCAGTGCATCCAGTTTGGTAAAAATTGATATTGAGGGTAACAAGGTTATTGAGTCAGAGTACGACATCAACCCGGCTGGTTTCACCATTCACAGTGCCGTACATGCCGCGCGGGAAGATACACTTTGTGTGCTGCACTTACATACCAAAGAAGGTGTCGCTGTTTCTGCTCAGAAAGCAGGGTTATTACCGATTTCTCAGCAATCGTTATTTCCGCTTACCAACCTGAGTTATCATGATTACGAAGGCGTGGCTTTACTTGACGCTGAAAAACCACGCTTGGTGGCGGATCTAGGTGAGAGCAATTTTATGATCTTACGTAACCACGGATTATTAACCTGTGCTGATTCGATCGCTGATGCTTTTATTTCTATGTATATTTTACAACGCGCATGTGAAGTTCAATTACTAGCGCAATCAGGTGGTGCTGAACTGGTCGAAGTAAACCCTAAAATTGTAGGTGGTATGCAAGCGGCGGTAAAACAAGTGACCAAGTCTGCTGGCGGCATGCTAGCTTGGCCAGGCATTCTTCGTAAGCTTGATCGTTTGGGTGCGCCTTATAACTCCTAATAAAAAGCAGCTACTGAGAAGCAGATAAACAGAACTTAAGTAAAGTGAGAAAATAACATTCGGTGAGCGATATGTTTATCACTCATCGAAGTAACTCAAGACTTTACTTAGCCTCTGCTCGGCTAACAAACTTCCGATCTTCTACACTCACCGTAATACGTTCGCCTGTTGAGATATGCTCAGGTACTTGCACGGTCAATCCAGTAGAAAGAATCGCAGGCTTTGTACGTGCTGTCGCTGAGCCGCCTTTCAGTGCAGGGTCAGTTTCAACAATTTCAAGATCAACATTCGACGGTAGGTCAATTGCTACTGGTGCTTCATCAACAATGATCACTAATATTCCGTCGGTATCTTCATTAAAAAACTGTAGCTGGTCTTCAATGCGCTCTTTATTAAAGCTATACGAACTGTAGTCTTCGTTGTCCATAAATACATACTCATCACCGTCTGAGTAAGAAAATTTGGCTGGGCGACGGGTCAAATCAGCAAAGTTCAACATATCTGAATCTTTAAAGGTTTGATCTATTTTATTTCCACTCACCACATCGTACATACGCATACGATAGATACTACCGCCAGCACGACCTTGAGGCACAGAACGCTCTATGTTTCTTATAACATACACATTATCGTTAAATTCGACGGCAGCATTTTTCTTGATATCACTTACTTTTGGCATCGTATATGGCTCTAGAATCAATCATTTAGGGAAAGTATAAGTGGCTGATTAATTAAGGCAATCAGCCCTTTTCTGTTTATTATATAGATAGAAAATTTTTAAACAAATTCTATACTTTACTCAACAGAAAAAAACTCGGTTATTGCCTTTTTCACACTGCTTTTGGCTGCAAGGTTAAAATGATCAGCCTTTTCAATTTCAAGATACTCACCTTGAGCTAGCGCTTCAGCCAATCTTGGCCCTTGCCCTAGAACAGGGTCACGTTCGCCACTCACCACCAAAACGGGCACCTTTATTTCTGCGGCTAAATCTAAGATAAGAGCGGGATACTCTGCCTTAGCAGCTGAGGATATTGCTTCTCTGCTGCCGCCACTCTGAGTCACAAAGGTCCAATAAGCGGCGACATGTGCAGGCAGATCATCAGGAAACTCAGGACGAGATACGGCCTCAGCCAATACAGGTAATAATGCAGAAAAGGTATGTGGGGGATATCCCAGCAAACCATCTCCAGTTGCTACCAACGCCGTTTTTAAAAATCGTTCAGGATAGGTTTGAATTAAGTGCAATGCGACAGCGCTACCTAATGAATAACCAACAATAAAAGCCTCGTCTACTTCCAGTTCATCCATCACTGCCAGCACATCGCTGGCCAGTTTATTGGTACCGTACTCCTCTGGTACAAGAGGTTTGTCGCTTTTTCCATGGCCGCGCATATCCAGGCCAATAACTTGGAAACCAGATTGGTTTAAACTTTCAACCCAACCAAAAACTCCGTAGTTAAAGCGGAAACTTGTTGCACCACCATGAAGCAGAACAACAGGCTTACCTTCACCATGTTTTTCATAATAAATGGAAGTATTTTTATTATTGCAGAATGCCATTACCTACCTCTTATGTTTATCTTTACTGTTCACTAAATCGTCATAAACTGACGGGCCAATATAGGTGAAAATGAACACTAAAGCTATTTATCGCCTGGACGGAAAGTGGACCGTAGCGAGCATAGGTAAACCGGAGTAGACGTCACTATCCGTTGAGGCCTTATTTACTAACTTACTAAACTTGGCTTCGTCAGTTAGTTATCTATACTTAAAGGTTCAAGATACACCAACCACTTTTTCACTAACATGCGAGCTATGACAAAAAGAGTATCAATATCCCTTACAGTTCTTCTCTCCTGTATTTTGCTTACCTTATCGGGGCAAAAGCTATCTGCTGAGACCATAAATAAAGGTGCTTTCAGAGCGGCTATTTCGAAAGATGTATTAGCAGATTTCCACAAGTTTTTAGCCGGGCGTAACCCCGTGGATATCACAGAATACGGCGGCGAATTTTCCAGGAGAGATGTGATTGAAGTTGTTTTAATTCACCAAGCGCTTGCGCGGGCTGGGCTTAGAGAACAAATCGATTTCCGGCCGATTGAAACCTATTCACGACAACTGGCTGAAGTCAGTTCAGGCCGATCGGCGCTATCTTTAACCTCCGTGTGGAGAGAAGACAGTCAACGCTTGCAAGCCACGAGCTATATCTCAAAAGCATTAATTGAAGCTGACGAGTTTATCGCTGGTTTTTACGTTCGCCCTAACAATAAACGCGCTTTATCAGCAAAGAACTTCTCTGAAATTAAAACCCTTACTGCCGTTTGCAACCCAAGCTGGCAACGTGATTGGAAATTGCTACATTCGTTTATGCCTAACGATCAAATACACTCAGCTGTCATTTGGGGGAATATGGTGCGTATGATCAATCTTGGGCGCGTTGATTTTGTATTAGCGCCGTTTCAACAAACACCTAATTTAGAGCTGATTTTTGAAGACATTAAGCTTATTCCGATTCCAGGAGTGAAAGTATCATTAGGCGAAAGTCGTCATGTCTTATTTTCAAGAGAACACCCGAAAGGTGCAGAGCTATTTGATAAATTCAACAAAGGTTTGGACGAAATGAGTCGTCTTGGTCTTATCAAAAAGGCCTATACGCAATCAGGTTTCTTCAACCTACAGGTGAAAGATTGGACACTAATCCCCCATTAGTATAAACATAAAATCAATTATTCAGTCTTGGATTAATAACTAACTCCACCTCAGTTATACCAACACATTTCAGTCCTAAAACTATTTTCACATTCAGAACTATTAACCTAAAGTAATAGATATATTCATTTATGTGGTCTCTAAGTTTTGACTAAAATAATAGCAACATTCAATACCGGTAAACACAAAATTTATTCTCACGCATCCGTTATTTTGATATCCGCATTATTTACTTTTCCCTTCGGCATTCGCAACTCCATTAAATGGAAGGTTTAAAACACCTATAAGGAAATATCACTTGTCGTTAAACTCTATCATCGGTTATTTTTTACCTTCAGAAGATGAAAGCACAAAGCTTCAAACAAGAATGCAGTCACGTATTATTGTTTTCAGCTGCCTATTATCGTCTTTGGGTGGTCTATACGGATTTATTAAATGGAATTTCCTTGATCAACAAATCCTAGCAAACTGGGCTTTGATACTTTTAATAGGGATGCCTTTGCTACTCACTTTAAACAAGCAAAAGGTACTCACACCAGAAATACTCTCAAATTTTATTGTAGTGCTTATGTTCACCTATTCCTTTTCTCTTATTTATCATTCAGGTGGAATAAAGTCAGTACACATCTTTTGGCTTCTTGCTGTTAGTGTATTTGCTTATATTCTAACCGGACTGATAGCGGGTTCAGTTTGGGCATTTATAATTGCTGGATGCACCTTGGGCTTTATCATCATTGACTCACGCTCCGCACCGTTGCCTTCAATTGACCTGAGCGATGAACAGAAATTTAAAGACATTATTTCTGGATTTTTGGTACCTCAAATCTCTATAGCCCTTGCTATGGCATACATTATTAAGCTGAGATTTGAAACGCTCCATAACTCTCAAAAATCATACGAAGAAGCCAAAACTCAAACACTTACATCACAACATCTTTCTGAACAGCTTGTGAATGTTCTACAGCAAGCATCGCTTAGTTCAAACACCTTATTAACTTCTGCGGAGGACTTATCTGGTGTAACAAAGCAAATCAACAATACTAGCAGCTCAATAAAAGAAGGCATCAATGAGCAACTTAGTAAAACAAACTCTGCCAACCAAACCTTAAAAAGCATGGCTGAGTCTGTAGAAGAAACTAGCAAAGCAGTTGGAACCATTGCCATAAATGGCGAGGATGTTAGAGGTAGCTCAAGAGAAAGCTCTAATGCAATGAAAGATGCTGTCCATTGCATGGATGAAATAGCCCTTGGTAATAAAAATATCAGAGATTACATTGGGGTTATTTCTGGCATTGCCGCCCAAACGAACTTATTAGCATTAAATGCTGCGATAGAAGCAGCGAGAGCAGGTGAGCACGGAAGAGGCTTTGCTGTTGTTGCCGACGAAGTTCGAAACTTATCAAATAGCAGCAATGAAGCTGCTAATGAGATTTCTGCTCTAATTGAATCAAGCGAAGAAAATATTGAGCGTGGCGCTGGCATAGTTAAAACTGCCGGCGTTCAACTTGACCAAGTTACTGCTCAAATAGAAGAAATTTTTGAAGCAATTACCTTTTCTGCTGAAAAGCTTAAGTCTCAAAATAAAGGAATAAGTGGAATCTTAGATGATAGCTTAGCGATGGAAGCTATTTGCCAGAACAATGCAGAATCTTCCGAAAGCCTTATTAAAGGCGCGTCATTATTGCTTCATGTTGCTAAAAAACTAACCGGGCTTTCTGAAGTAATGAGTGAAACGGTGCAAAAAGCAGAGTCCATCGAAGGTTTAGAGCAACCTGATGATGCTGGAAGTTCAGAACTTTTTTGATGGCTATTAGATCAAAATAAAATCAACCAAATATAAAGGCGCTTTGAGGTGCAATAGCACAGAACTTTTTAATATTAGGCGGTATATCGAATTGATCAATGAACACCGCTTTCATTCAGTTAACCGGAACAGAATTAACATTACCCAACATCCGTTTCACCACGTCAAAATAACCTGTTGATACCTCAACATCTGCTAATAAGCCTTTCGATTTAATATAGTAATGAAATGCCTTCAAGTGATAACACGGAACATTTGCCTGCCAATGATGCTCAAGATGAAAATTTACAAAATTAGGCGCAAAGGTCATACGCTCCCACCAAATGGCATAGGTTGTTCGAGCGTGCAATCTAGGGTCTTTATCTAACAGATCAGGTACATTTGCATGCTCAGCGGCATTGCGAATACGCAATAAGAACATATAAACCGTTAGATAACTTATCCACCATAGAGAATATAACCAAGCATGGCCGCTAACATACAATACGCTAAACATAGCTAATTGAATCGTGAAAGGAAGGCATAAGTTCTTTAGCAGATTTTTAACGATGCTCAGTTTACTCAGTTGTTGGTCATTTTTTCGCCCTTGATATGACAAGTCGTAGCTGAGTATTCCAGCATTCATTAACAACATGGCATAAATCATTTTAATGCCGGTCAAACCAGAAAAGTCTCGTGCCGTTTTTCTCAGCAAACTCATTTTGCTCACGGGGTAATCTTTATAATTTGGATAATCAGGGTCATCTGTGGTGCCAGCCTCTCTATGGTGTTTTAAATGATAGCTTCTATAACCACTGACATTTGCCAAAATTGGTGCAGCAAAAAATACTTGCCCGAGCCAGTTATTAAGTGGCCGAGTTTTAAACAATGAATAATGTGCACACTCATGCATCAAGATTGATAAACCTAATTGCCGGTTTGCAAGCACTAACAGACTGATACAAATGTTCAAAGGGTTCAACCAAATGGCGGGAATAACAAACGCTAATACAATTAAACTCCAGTTAAACGCGAGTAAGCGAAAAGCTTGGAAGTCGGATTTTTGAAGAAAGTCGTTTATATCTAGTTGCTTCAATTGTTGTCGGTAAGCTGGTTGAACTTTTGAACTCGGCGACGGCTCTGCTTGTGTTTGAACTTCTGGTTGCGCCTTCTCTTGAACACCTTTTATCAACTCACCCATTGTATTCACACCTTCAACTATCGTTTTCATATCAACATGTAGGAAAATTCTAGCTTAGATTTACCATCACGGCTCTTCATTTCATGCCATATACTCTACAGTTTTGGCCAATTAACTTGTAAATATCCATAATTATAGCCAAAGTAGAAGGTATTATTTTTTTAACCATCTACAATTTTGGCCATGAAACGACTTGCTATATACGTATGTGATAATGCTTGGGCTGGCTCCATTAGCCTGACTATTGAAATTTTCAATACCGCTCTGGCTTTTCAAAAACGATTAGCACAAGCGCCTAGTTTTTCATTATCACTTATTGGCTTAGATGATCAGGAAATTGAGACTTTTTCAGGCATTAACATAAAACCTGAGCGATCTATAAAGAATGTAGACGAACGCTATGATGCTATTTTCTTACCCACTATTTGGAATATTAATGACGCGATATTGGATAAGCAGAGCGCATTGTATCCTTGGCTGAGCAAACAGCATCAAGATGGCGCGAGTATTTTCGCCTCACTCACGGGAGCCTACTTAATAGCAGAAACAGGCCTACTTGATGGTGTAACTGCGACAACTCATTGGCATAATGCGCAAGACTTCAGGATACGTTACCCAAAGGTCATTCTTCAAGCAGAACAAATGCAAACCTACGGCAATAGAATTTTTTGTGCCGGTAGTGTGAATGCTGTAATGGACTTGAGTACCAACTTAATACAAGAATTTTGTGGAGCGCTCATTGCCCAACAATGCGAGCGTCATTGTTTAATGGGCTCAAGGCGAGACTACCAAAGACTCAACATTGACATGGTAGAAAGAAAACAACATGCAGATGCACGTATATTAGCGATTCAGTCCTGGCTAGAAAACCATTACGCAGACCCTATAAGTTTACCGGAGATTACCGCTCGATTTGGTTTTAGCCAGCGTAATTTAAATCGCCGATTTAAAACTGCCACAGACAAGTCGCCTCAACAGTACCTGCAAGAGTATCGCCTAGAAATTGCCAAAGAACTCCTAAGACATGATGAACTAAGTATTCAGCAAATTTGTTTTAATGTCGGTTACGAATCCCTTACTGTCTTTGGACGCCGATTTAAAGCCTACACGACATTTTCTCCCAGTACATTCAGGGAGCAAACAAAAAAATAGAGCCATTTGGTATAAACTTTTACGCTAATAAGACAGTTAAGCCATTGACCCTTATCAACTATAAAACTATTATGGCGCGCATCAGGATACTATCGAAGCCTAAAACAACAACATGGATGAATAAGTCGTAGCAGGTTAGTCAAATACCTCTTTTAAGCGATTAAGACAATGTATGTTTTACATCGCCCTCCAATAATATCGATTCAAGTCCCTGCATTACATAAACAGATTTATCGCTAAGATAATCCATCGATTGTTAAGCTTGCATTTCTTCGAATAAGCACGCTTGGGTCTCTCGATAGCAAACACCAGGGAATGTGTTATGAACGCTACAAAAGTAAAGCAATATACACGCAAAACGAACCGTGATGCGCGCTCCGGCGTTGAAGCGGAGAGAGCTAGAATACTTAAAACGGTCTCTCAAAAAGCCAATGATAAAACCCTAACACTTCAAGAAACCAACGACCTATTTGCCAAATTCAATAGCACCTACGACCCGCAACATATTTCATGTTTAGGCACTGACGGTGTTGATGAAAGCTGGGCAGTAAAATTAATGAGAGATTCTGAAGAAGATGAAATTATTTCAGTAGAATATAAAATTCCCCATTTAATGTAGCCATAATACAAACGCAATAGAAGAATTACCGAGATATTCATCGGGAATTCAACCCTCATCACGTAGGCCGTTGATTACAGCGTCTCGAATGAGCAGCCACTTATCTTCAGTCATTTTAAAGAAATCGTAGACTAGACTCTTGCGCCATTAAAACACTAATGGAACTATGAGTAGTATGAGAAATGCACCTTTTCAATTTACTCATGGGTTTTACTTACTGGGTAACGAGACAGAATACAGAAATATTATTGGTAAACCCTTCATGCACGTTTTTTAGGATAGGGCGAGGGTGACGCTGGCTGTAAAAAAACAAATCCAACTACTAATTACGCAGCTTACGGAACGCCATGCGCTATCGCTTTATTCGCGGGCACACGCTTTTGGGTGCTTTAAAGCATGCTGCGGTTAGTTGATTTATTTAGCGATTAAAACCTGATAGCGTGCATTATTTGTCAATAGGGATACAAATGACTAATGTAAGCAAATAAACACAAAGGAAAAAACTGATGTCTAGGTAAGAATGATCGGCATGGGCACTAACTATCAGCTTCAGATTTGACTGAATAATCCGAAATCCACGCAAGTTAATTTATTGGAAAAACTGTTAAATGGAAATTAAAACAGCATACCCTAAGCCAGAATCATCCTTTGCATGCCTGGCATTGGTGAAAACTCAATCAAGCCTAGCAAAGCGCTGGAAACTTGATAAACCGGGCTATTGTATTTATGAATATGACAAGGTATTTGATGAGCATCAGATACGTTGGGGTGATACTACTTGGGAGAATTTATCAGAAGAAGATCTAACGGCTGTTGTTTTGCTTGAGCAGTTCGATAAAACAACTTTTGATCAGATCATCGGCCATAAAATGGAAAATGTATCGAAATAATGACGAATAAACTGGGTCGAAGGAGTTGTTTTAAACAAGCCCAAAAAAACCAACAGGTCGATAGTTACTTGAAAACGACACAATTAAATATACTAGGCAAGATGAATATTTCGTCGCATTCGTCACGCCCTATTTAAGCACCAGAACAGACGTCAAGTTATACGCTTGTCAGTCTGATTGTTCGATTTTTAAGACACCTCAAATTTAATCATTTGATGTCTCCTAATAGCACTTTTGAGTCTGATTTTTAAACAAGTTAAGTGGCTTAATCTGCGACAAAACATACGTTCAAAGGCTTTGTTTCGATAAGGATAATTTAGCCAATTTCAGATTCGTTACAACTATCGAAAGTGAGCATTAGCACTACCTTTTGGAATGCTGGAAAACCGCTAGGAATGAGCACGAAGCGATCCTTTTCATGTTCAAAAACTATAATCATAGTTACTATGACCATACGGTATTCAATATTTTGTTTTACAAGGCTAAAGGGATGAATAAAGTAATCATAAATATATGCTTCGCCTTCTTGGTGTTAGTGTATTCAGCACTAGCTTTCAGTGATCGGGAGCAAGGGCTAACGAAAGAAAATGTAAATGAGTTTGATAGTAAGGGCTGGACGCCTTTGATGAAAGAAATCCAGCGCCCTGGAAAAGATTTAAATAAACATTTAGAAAACTTAAAGGTTTTATTTTCTTTGGGTGCTGACCCAAACCTACGTGTAAAAGGCCGTAGGACCCCAGCACCATTAGATTTAATTAGTTATCTTTCCCTTGACGTAGTAAAAAAATTGGTGGAGCAAGGCGCTGAAATTACAGACTACACCTATGCCGGACATAGTATGCTGAATTTAGCGTCTAAAAATATTGAAACTGCTAGATATCTATTAACAAAGGGAGCAAACCCTAATGTTATGACCAGTATAAAGCCCCACGGTACCTCAATTTTGTTAGCGTCTATCTCTCAAAAAAAGATTGAACTTGTTTACTTATTGTTAGAGCACGGAGCGGATCCAAACATTCTTAATAAACGTGGAAATTCGGCCTTGTCTTTTGCTGTAACTAAAAGGGATGAAGGATTAATTAAAAAGTTGTTAGAGCATGGCGCAAAGATCAATGGCTTTGGTTTGTTAGCAAATGTAAGTGGCAGAAATCCTGATATTAAAGTTGCAAAGCTGTTGTTAGCAAAAGGCATTGATATCAATGATAAAACTCAAAGAGGTGATACCGCGCTACATTTCGCAGAAAACTTTAATAATAAAGTTTTAATCGATTTTTATATTTCTAATGGTGCCGATGTAACGATTAAAAATAATTTAGGCCAAACATATCTAGAACAACAATAAAACATTATATATAACGGGGGGCATTATTAATCGCATTACTTAAATAGATGAGCGCTATTATCGTTACTTCAAATAAGTAAGTTAGGTAAAAAAATCATGGCATTGCTTTTGTTCTTAATTTAGCTATCTTTTGATAGTCACAAAGGTATCGCTTTCGAACTGGACCATCAGCCTCCCATCACCCCCAAAGGTATCGCTTTCGACGAAGAGCCAGCGGTTTATTGAGCCCCTGACA
>ENA-OSET01002327-OSET01002327.1-sediment-metagenome-genome-assembly--contig:-NODE-2327-length-18498-cov-8.089843_pt1 | contig 18498 bp, 12 predicted proteins | sample MGYA00237882_ERZ534229 | MGnify/ENA primary metagenome ERZ534229 (study PRJEB26408, sample SAMN06266212) | sediment metagenome | isolation source: Hudson Canyon methane seep mesocosm | place... | reverse complement strand
AGTATGTTTATCCCAATCAACAGGTTGCTCTAACAATGCAGCCTCTAATAATACCTCTCTAATTATAAACATCGGATTGGCTTTGCATTGAGAGGCTATCTGAATTGCATTAACAATAACGTATTCTCCATTTGGAAGGTTCATGTCGTTAGTTGTTGTACCGCTTAAGTTTTGTTTTTTCATAATATGAATTTCAAGATAATTAAAAAATATTTTTGTTTTGATGACGTCTTACGTTTATGACTTACATAGTTGGCTCCTTTCTTGATCAAATAAATTGGCATCCACTCGGCTCATCAGTAACTCAAAAACATCCTTGTTTACGACCGAGCAGATGCACAAAACGGCTAAGCGCTGTGGGATGTAAACCACTGCGTAAATTTGTCGGTGTGGACATACCACCGGTTTGAAATTTTCATCAGCGCTCCAGATGCATCCAGTCCGTTATTTGCTCGTTGACGGATAAACCAGTCGAACTGACGCTCAGTAAAGAGCGATTTGTAATCCGCTATAAACTGTTCTTTCGTCTTGTATTCATTTAATGGCATGTGCAGATCCTGTAGGTGAAATCTGGATTATCCATAGGTCGGGGGGGGGCAAAAAAGTGGGCAAATGAAATGCGTAACGAATTAGTACGAGGGCTTGATTTCCCAAGCCTGTGGAGCAAATTATTTTCATTAAATGGAGTTTTTGCACCCCTCTAATTACATAAAGAAGGGATTAATTTATGGATAACGGGCTGTTTATGTCTAATGGGCTACTTGGTGAGTGGATTTAAAGGTTGAAATTTTTTAAGATTCTCAACAATGTGTTTGGCAGATGATGAGAGCGGCGTGAGGAGATTAGGTACCTAAATAAGGGAATCCATGCTGACTTGCCACGCAGATGTCGGTTGCATTACTCTCCTAAAACAGATTGAAACTGTGGGCGTTTCCCTCTCTCTATTGGCTGTCATTTAGGAGAGGATAGGGCTTTGACCTATATTTGTTGTTTAAAAACAACAATTTATGAAGATACAGTTTTTTCAGCGCTAAGCGCCTGGTTCGCGGCGCCTAGAATCTAAGTGCTTTGTTCGGGGTTGGGCGTAGAACGCATAGGTTGTTCATTGTTTGATCGCTGATATACGTGAGTGACATAACAACAGCAAGTAGGGTGGTGATTACTGACTCAATTTATTATGTTGACTTATTTAGATTATTTCAGGTAAGTTTTAAATTCATACGAATAACTGATGAAGCAGTTTATTCACAAACTCAGGAGTATTAAGTACTTAATAATTGTTTGGTGTTACTCATCTTACAATTGACTTGGGCTTGTGAGTTGAATTCAAATGTTTTCAATAAGGATGTTATGTAAATCAGATGGAAATAATAAATTTACCCCCAAATCCAGCTGCTCTTTCTGAATCAATGCGGGATATCGGTTATTCGATTGAAACAGCTATAGCAGATGTTATTGATAACAGTATTACGGCTGAGGCTAAAGTTATTGACGTACGATTTTCTTGGAATAATGGAAATCCTTGGCTTGCTATTATTGATGATGGCTGTGGAATGAACAAAGATGAATTGGTCTCTGCAATGAGATTTGGATCTACTAATCCGTTGGAAAAAAGAGAAAAAAATGATCTTGGCCGTTTTGGTTTAGGGCTGAAAACCGCCTCTTTTTCACAGTGCCGAAGTCTAGCTGTATTAAGTCGGAAAAACAATATTGATAACTGCGTTAAATGGGATTTGGATTCTATTGCCAAATCGAATAATCATGAATGGTTGCTTTCCCTATTGGGTGAAAGTGAAATTGAATCTATTCAGGAGTTATCATTGTTACAAAGAGAATATTTAGGCTGCAATAGCTCTGGGACTATTATTTTATGGCAAGAAATGGATCGCCTTAAGGACGGTACATCTAAAACATCTCAAGAAACAAGGTTTCAAGAAGCTATTAACAATGCGCGTCAACATTTAGAATTAGTTTTCCATCGCTATCTTAAGCCTGACTTTGGGAAGAATAAAATTAATATTTTGTTCAATAAGGATAAGTTAGAGGCTTTTGACCCTTTTGGTTCCTCAAAATCGTACGAAATGCACGAACAGATATTTCGGTTTGAGGGTGAAACTATTTTCATCCAACCTTACATACTTCCCTCTCATAATAAAGTAACTAAAGTGGAGTGGGAAAAAAATGCGGGTAAGCATGGCTATCTCCACGAACAAGGATTTTATGTCTATAGAAATAGAAGGCTTATTATTTATGCAACGTGGTTTAGACTTATCAAAAAAGAAGAACTGACAAAATTACTTCGAGTAAAAATTGATATTCCGAATTCGCTTGATCAATTTTGGAAAATAGATGTAAAAAAATCGAATGCTTCGCCGCCTGCTAAAATTAGAGAGGAATTGAAAAGTATAATTGGGAAGATTGAGTATGCTGGTAAACAAGTATACAAGCAGAAAGGTCAGCGTATTACTTCAGAAATAAAATCACCCGCTTGGGCTCGTGTCGCAAAAGATAATCAAATATTTTATCAAGTTAATAGGGAGCATCAGCTATTGATAAAACATATTGAACATCTTGATGAAACACAGAAGTCTTTGTTTAACGATATTATCTTAACGCTTGAATCTTCTTTTCCTCGAGAATCATTTTATAGTGATATAGCTTCAAACCCTAATGATCTTACTAGACCTATCTTAGATAAAAAACAAATCTTGGATCTTATAAAAATATTTTTAGGCGACGGGCCATATGAAGATAAAAAAATTCGCGAGTTACTACAAACAGATCCATTCGCTTCAAACAAGTTACTGACTCAGGCTACATTGAAGGAGCTAGGTTATGAATGCTAAATTAAAAACTATTGAGGACACAGTATCAACGTCGCTAGATGGGAAATGTCTTACCCCTGTGCTAATGGAGAAGCGAGTTAGAGAGATCGGTTTGATTATATTTCCTGAAATAACGGAAGATGAAGTTCAATATATAATCAAGAGCTTGGAGGAAAGGAACGTGATAACGATGACTTTAGGTTCTACTTTAGTTGATCAATCACACCGTCCATGGCTCCAGGCCCAAAATGAAAATATCGATTGGTATTATTGGAATAGATATAAACAACTGCTAATTAAAAAGGGTTTTGGTAATACTGTTATTGGAACAAGTGACATCGTAACAGATGAAATACTTGATTTACTGCAAAATCCGAATGACGAAGGGAAGTGGCAACGGAAAGGACTTGTTGTCGGTCATGTACAGTCAGGTAAGACGGCAAATTATACAGGAGTGGTTTGCAAGGCTTTAGATGCAGGATATCGTGTAATTATTATAATGGCAGGGCTATTGAACTCTCTTAGGAAGCAAACACAAGGACGCATTGATGAAGGTGTTATTGGCATTGATAGTTTATTAATGCCGAATGATATTTCTTTGACAGAAAAGCTTGTTGGCGTGGGCGTTTTCACTTCGGAAAAGTGGCCTGTATCAATTACAACTGCCCATGCAGATTTTAATAAACCAGCAGCCACAGAAAGACAGACTGCAATTAACCAATATAAACAACCTCTAGTATTTGTAATCAAAAAAAATGTAAGCATTCTTAAGAATTTAATAGACTGGCTCAAAAGTAATAATTTATCACTTTCAGAATATCCGATGTTATTAATTGATGATGAGGCTGATCATGCATCGGTCAATACCCAAAGAGATGACCTTGATCCAACAAAAACTAATGAGCGTATTAGGGATCTTTTAGAATTATTCCCTAAAAATATCTATTTAGGCTATACCGCAACCCCTTTTGCAAATATATTTATAAACCCAAATACATCTGAAGATATGATGAATGACCTATTCCCGGAAAATTTCATTAAAACATTAGATGCACCATCTAATTACTTTGGAGGCGAGCGTGTTTTTATAGAAAATAAGTTGAGTGCTATTAAGCAAATAGATGATTATGATAATTTTCTTCCGCTAAAACATAAAATTGATCACTTGCCCGATGATTTGTCCTCTAGCTTAGAAGAATCTATAAGAGTATTTGTTTTAGTCAGTGCTATTCGTATATTGCGAGAGCAAAGCAGTCAGCATAATTCAATGTTAGTCAATGCAAGTCGTTTTACTAATATACAATCTCGGCTACGAGTTCTTATCCATAACTACCTTAAACAACTCCAGAATTCTATTATTAATAATTTTTCATTAGACGAGGATGAAGCCCTACAAAACCAAGATGTGAACGCGATATTTAAAACTTTTGATAGTGAATTTACTCAAGCAGGATTTAAATGGTTTGAGGTTCAAAAAATATTGAAAAAAGCAATATCTCGCATGGAGGTTATTGAGGTGAATGGTTCTAAACATGGAGAAAAGGGCATTGATTATTCTGAACGTAACTACCCTAATGGACGCCACTTAATTGCAGTTGGAGGACTTAGCCTTTCTCGTGGAATCACATTAGAAGGACTATCAGTAACATATTTTTTGCGGAATTCAATAATGTACGACACCTTAATGCAAATGGGGCGATGGTTTGGCTATCGAGTTGGATATGAAGATTTATGTCGTATTTATATGACAGAAGGTGCAAGAGGCTGGTATGAGCATATTGCTAATGCAACAGAAGAGTTACGTGATGAATTTCGTAAAATGGATGACTTAGGTAAAATGCCTAAAGACTTTGGACTTTGTGTCAGAAACCACCCCGACTCGCTTATTGTTACAGCAAGAAATAAGATGCGTTCAGCTAAAAAAGTTATTAGGGAAATTGAGTTGACAGGGCGGTTGATTGAAACATCAAGACTGTTTACTGATCCTAGAAAAGTGAATTCAAACCTTGATTTAGCAGATAACTTATTAAAAAGGCTTAAAAAAGATAGCACAAAAAGTACGCTTCACGCTTCTAAACATTTATTTTTTACAAATGTGCATTATCAAACTGTTGCAAATTTTATTGAATCCTTCCAAAACCATCCAGAATCATCATTAACAGATTCTGCTGTTGTAAAAACCTATGTTGAGAATTTAAAAAGAGATGAAAATATTTCTCTCTGGAATGTAGTGTTTGGTAGCGGTGAACCAACTTATTATCATGAACACAAAACCATTGAAATATCAAAAAATGAATTGAAAGATATTATTCCCGGCATACGTAGAACTACGAGTTCGTGTACGGCTGGAATTATGCTTTCTAGTAGAAGACTTGGTTCTGGGTCAATTGATAAGGTGGATTTAAAAGAAGGTGAAGTTAGAGAAACACCGTTATTAATGATCCACCTTCTTGACTGTAGGTTAAATAAAGAAAAAGAAACACCTATTTTTGTAAATGGTGTTGTTGCGTATGGCATCTCATTCCCTGGCGAAAAAGAAGGGCGCAGGATAAAAAAACTAGCAACTTATCAAGTGAATACAACATGGATGGAGCAGCAATATGGTGATCAAATAGAAAATGATGAAGATATGGGGAGTGACCTAAGTGAATAATCCATGGGAACAAATTAAGCCTCCTATCAAAGACGTAAATGCTTTGCGTGTGAGCGCACAACACCCATTAGATTTTTTTTGGGCAAAAGATCATTTAGGTCGCTATTTATTTGTCTATGAATATCCATCTAATTCGGAGGTGATTATTAATGACCCCCCTGATTTGGTTGGTATTGAAACTATATCGTTGCCAGATATTGAAGATAAATCAAGATTAGTTTTTGTTTTAAGAGAAAAGATAAATTGGGAGTTGTTTTTTGCATTATGTAGTGATTTATTAAATGCAACCATATCAATTGAAAACCCTAAGTTAGCATCTACAACAATTCTTCATCGCTTAAGAAGGTGGCAAGACTTTTTAAAAAAAACAAAATTAGATATTTTGACAGAAGAAAAAATTAAAGGTTTAATTGGCGAGCTTCTTTTTTTACGAGATCAGTTGATCCCTAAATTTGGAGGTGCAGAGTCTGTAAAGTTTTGGATTGGGCCCCAAGGTACACCTCAAGATTTTAATGTCAATGAATGTGCGATTGAGGTGAAATGTCAACTAGGTGGAACGATCCCAAGCGTAAAAATATCTTCAGCAGAGCAATTATCTTCACAGTTACCAAAACTATACTTATTTGTCGTGACGCTGGGGAAAGCGGAAAGGAATAATAGTGCCGCTGTCAGTCTTCCATGTCTTATAGCAGATATAGTAAGCCATTTAGAAAAAGAATCATCATCGCTTAATTATTTTGAAGACCAGCTTATGGAAGTAGGTTATTTTAAATCCGATAGATATCTCGAATATAATTATTTGCTTTTAGAAGAGCATGTTTATTCTGTTACTGGAAATTTTCCTAGAATTTGCCCAGATGATTTAAAAAACGGAGTTATAAGTCTTAATTATTCTATAGGTATTTCTGAATGCCTGCCTTATGAAATCGAGCTTGAAGAATGGGAGTTAATACATGCTTGAACAAGACTTTTATCATGACTATATGCAGGGGATATATGCTAGCTCTGATAACGATTTTACGGAAGAGAAATTTACTGAAGAAATGTGTGATTTTCTTGTAGATAATGCTGTAATTGAGAATTATGATTCTGTCTTTTTTAAAAAAGAACGCCAAGGTAGGATCGACGCGTGGTTTTATAATAGAGATAAACAAGAGCTTAGTTTGTTTGTTTGTGACTTTTCTCCATCTCCAGAATTAAGAAATCTAGCGCCGAGTGATATCGAACAATACTTCAAACGTGCGGAGAGTTTTTTTTTACGAGCACGCACAGATAAGTTTTACCAAGGCTTAGAGGAGTCACTACCTGTTTATAGTGTTGCTCGTGATATTTGTCGTAACATAGCCCAAATTTCAAAAGTTAAATTTTATCTTTTATCGAATAGAAAAATAAGTGATCGATTCAAAGGTTTAAGTAATAGGAAGCTTGAGGGTTTTGATGTCGCATATGATATATGGGACATAGGAAGACGTTCTAGAATAGCTCAATCAGGGAAAGATAAAGAAGATATCATTATTGATTTTACTGATTTTGTAGAAAACGGGATTCAGTGTCTACAAGCTTTCACAGGAACCACTGCTTGCGAATCATATTTACTAGCAATACCCGGTACAATGCTTGCCGAAATTTATGATGAATATGGTGAGCGTCTTTTAGAGCAAAATGTTCGTACATTTTTACAATTTAGAGGAGGGGTAAATAAAGGGATTAGGAATACGCTTAAAAATGAACCCGAGATGTTCTTCGCATACAATAATGGCCTAACTGTCACTGCTGAAGATGTGGTTTTTTCAGAAAACAGAATGTTAACTGCAAAAAATTTACAAATTGTAAATGGAGGACAGACTACAGCTTCAATTTTTATGGCAAAGTTACAAGATAAAAAAAATATAAATTTAGAAAATGTTTATATTCCAGTCAAACTATCCGTTATTGAGGCAGATAGAGTTGATAGTGTAATTCCTACTATTTCAAAATGTGCTAATACTCAGAATAAAGTTAATGCTGCTGATTTCTTTTCAAATCACCCATTTCATAAAAGAGTGGAAGATTTTTCACGCCGAATCTTGGCCCCATCGCCTGATGGAAGCCTGGTAGAAACTCATTGGTTTTATGAGCGAGCAAGAGGGCAATACAGTAATAAGCAGGGTAAAATGACAGTTGCAGAAAAGAGAAAGTTTGCAAAACAAAACCCAAAGGATCAGATGTTCACAAAAACCGATGCAGCGAAATTTGAGAACTCTTTTGCTCAGCTACCACATTTTGTCAGCAAAGGAGCGCAATGGAATTTTGGGAAGTTTGCTGAAGAAATAAGCGGTAAAGATGATAATAAGAAAGGGTTGTGGGAAAAAAGTGAGTTACAGTTTAATGAGCTATATTTCAAGCAACTTATTGCGAAGGCCCTACTGTTTAAATTTCTAGACAAAAACATTATGAAGCAAGATTGGTATGGAGGGTATAAAGCCAACATAATCACATATACGTTAGCAAAATTTTCAAACCTTGTTGCTTCTGAAGGCCGATTTATAGATTTTATGCATATATGGGATAACCAAAAAATAAGTAAGGCCCTTAAAGATCAACTATTAGTGTTAGCAGAAACGATTCATTATGAGATTGTTAAGACTGACGAAAATATTACACAATATTGTAAAAAAGAATTATGTTGGAAAAATATAAAATTGATTGATTTCAAACTTAATAGCGATGTCATTAATGAGCTTATTGACTCGGAAGAAAAAACAAATAGAGATAAAAACAGCAAGAAAGAACAAAAAATAAATAATGATCTTGACGCAGAAATTACTGTTTACAAAAAGGGTTTAGAGTATTGGACAGCTCTTATTGAATGGGGTAGGTCGGCAGATTTCTTATCAGAAAAAGAGATGTCTATTTTGAGCTCGACATTGAGAATGAATACAAATCTCCCATCTGAAAAACAATGTAAAGTAATTTTGCAAATTGAAAAAAAATCAATTCAAGAAGGTTTTTTTATTAAAAAATAATACCATTAGAGTGTTACTGATATGGCTGCTGATTGGACTAGTGAAGAATTAAAGGCGTCTGTGGAAACATACATAGAGATGCGTTCCAAAGAAAAGAATAATGAGCCATTTATTAAGAAGCATTATTATGAGAGATTAGCAGGTACTTTTAATAGATCTCCAAAATCATTTGAGTGGAGGATGCAAAACATATCCCATGTTTACCAGTTAATGGGCAGAGATTGGATAAGTGGGTTACGGCCAGCAAAAAATGTTGGTATTCTAATGGCGCAAAAGATTGAAAATCTAATCAATGAATCGGAAAGTCACCAGACTTCAAATTCAATTGATTTTCAATTCGCCGTTGAAAAACATTTTCAAGAAAATATCGCATTTCCAAGTGGGGTCTTAAAGCCTCAAAAAAATTCTGTAGTTGTGAGTAGGTTCATACGTAGCGCTGAAGTTACGGCATGGGTTCTAAAAAACTCCAATGGTTTATGTGAAAGCTGTAACGATGAGTCACCATTTTATAAAGAAGATGGGTCGCCTTTTTTAGAGGTTCATCATCTGAGGAGATTAACTGACGGGGGTTCTGACACTATCGCAAACGCAATTGCCATCTGCCCAAACTGCCATAGAGAATTTCATTATGGGGGCAATAAAAAACAAAAAGTTAAAAATGCTTATGAAAAAATATCAAGATTAGTTAAAGAATAGTTGACCCTGTAATTGTTAGTAACAGTGGTGTGCGGCGAATCATTTTTATGATGGGTCTTAACCAATAGATGACAGTTATTTGGTCGAAGTTCCTGGCTTGCTTTTAACCGACGAGAAATTGTTGGACTATACGACACCTAACACCATTAATAACACTTACCACTATTGGTGCCATTTATTTTTTATTTACCTATTACGTTTGTGCATTGGTGTAGTTCCCTAAAGGAATTAAGGACTATGTTATGTTTCGTTATCAATATCGCTTGAACTAGAGCTCTGCCCAACTCCAAGCACACCTGAGCTATGTGTTGTTGGCGGTTTAAATGACATGTAAAATTTATTGCTTCCCATGTCATAGAAATTAAGGGTATGGCTTCCAAAGGAAAGAAAAGTGCTGGTATCGATAATATGCCCTTTAGTTAGGACACCGGTTTGTTCAAGCCTACCTTTTAGCCATTCACCGAAAAATTTTCTTTCACCTTTTGAGGTTAAATTTTTAAGACCTAGGTGCGCATTACCTTTTTTTCCACCACCTGTTCTTTGCATAGGCATGATGAAGCCATCATCTGTATAGGCATCGAAATACTTTGGCAGAGAAGGAAAGTTTTTTGTTCCTAAACTTAATTCTATTTCATACCAAGGGCGAGGCTTGTATATTCCCTTTTTATTCCTGCGACCAGACCCAAAAAAAAGATTTAAAGCTGATTTTGGCTTGGCAGATTTATGAAGGTCAATCTGCGTAAGTGGCCATGTAGCTAACTGTGTTGTACTAGGTTTTATTTTATGCGTATTCAGATGTTTGAGAGATTGTTTTTTCCACCTCTTTTTATATGATGGCGAGCCTTTAGCCTGAATCTGATTAAAATCAATTAGTAATGCTGGGTCAAATAAATTGTTGATAAAACTTGCTATGTTACTGGTTTCACTTGCAACTGGTGCTACTGTACACTCTAGCCAACCTTTAAGGCCAGTATGACTGAAATTTGATGACCCTACATATACAATAGGTTGATTAGCTTCCATATAAAAAATGTAAACTTTCGCATGTATAGAGGTAAGGGGTGCATATAAGCCGTTGTCAGGGTCGATTGCTCTTAATTGGGCGTCAAATCCTGCCCAAGCATTAATAGTCGCTTTGTGTAAACCTTCTTTTTCAGCTCTTCCGATTAGGATTCTGATTCTGTGGCCTGACTTGGCTTTTTTGACTAAACTAGGTCCAAATGTAAATCCTGACCAAAAGTCGACATAGCCAGAGACTATATCCATACCCACACAATTAGTTAAAAGTGTTTGGAAGGTGTTTTCAAAGGTATTTGTGGATTTTGTAAATTTTGGAGGAACTGAAGAGGTAACGTTTTTGTTATAAATGACTTTAGGTATGGACATTTCATACTCCAAACAGTTTATTCAGAGATTAACGAATTAAGTTTTTTAAAGCAATACTAATGGTAGTGTTGTTTTTAAACTTTTATATTTGAAGGTATGTGGTCGTATTTGTTCCCAGCAAAGCTGTTTAAGATTGCTTGAAATATTATTTTAATGCCCTCAGGAGGTACTGCCATGCCAATTTGTTTTCTAATGCTTTCTTTGCTCCCAAAAAAAATGAAATCATCAGGGAATGTTTGTAATCTAGCTCTTTCTCTATTGGTCAATGCTCTAGGCTCTTCCCAATGATACATGTGTGTGCCCCCACCACCACTTCCAGTCACAGTATAAGCAGGTTTATCAGGGTGAAGCCGTTTGTAAATAGTACTTAGTCTTGCTCCTTTCACATTGAGCCGGAGTTCCTCAGGTATATTTTCCGACCAAGCATTTTCACCTGGTCCAATATGTTTCAATCTTTCGACAACTTGTTTGGACTGTTTTGTTCTTTCGTGATTTTTTGCGTTATCCGGAATTGAAGGCACTGTTAGTGCCTCAAATGAAGTTTTGAATGATGATTCATGGGTCGGTGCCGGAACCTTGAAATTAACGTCAATGTCTCTGCGTATCCCAACAATGATGATTCTGTGTCGAGCTTGAGGGACTCCATAGCGTTCAAATTTATATAAGTGCGGTGTGATTATGTAGTTAGCATCACCTAAAGCATCTATGATTGTTTTAAATGCCTTTCCTCCATTGGCACTTGATAAGCCACTAACATTTTCAGCAATGAACCATTTGGGTTGGTGAGCTTTAAGGTATTGAACCCCATAGGAGTATAGAGGGCCAAAGTTACCATTTAATCCTTTGGTCTCTCCGACGATGCTGAAATCATTGCAGGGAAACCCAAATGCAAAACCATCACATCCATCTAGTTTTTCTATGTTGAGTTTTCTTACATCGTTATGGATAACATCTTTATGTTTTTCAGTCTGGTGAATGTTTTTAGAGTATGTCTTACAAGTATCCTCATCGTAGTCGGTTGCCCAGCTTGGAGTAATTGAATATGAGATATCATTGTTATCAATTACCTTGCCACTATTTATTGCACCTAGAGCTATGCCTCCTGGACCACAGAAGAACTCACCTAGTTTGAAGTTTATGTCTTGTTGGTCTTGTTTTAAGGAATTAAGTGGGGTCATGTTTCAGGAGTTGTGAAGTAGTATTTTGTAATTAAGATTATAGCCTTTAGGCAACATCAAATTATACTAGTTCTTTGGTGATTCATGATATTTGTAATTTGAAAAATGTCTTGGACAAAATTCCGTATAAGCATATACTGAACCTAAGCGCTGATTTGAACTCAGCTTGCAGGGCGCTTTATAAATACTAGCTAAAGAGGGAATCTCAAGGCCCGATTTGGCATAAGCTAGAGCGGGTTTTTTTGTGCCCGTTGGAAACCGCCGAGTTAATTACAACAACTTGCAAGGCGGTCTATAAATGTTGCTAAAGCGTTGCTGACTCCTTACCGTCCCAGAGTTATCTCCGCTTGTTATATGGGGCGAAACAAGGAGAATCATTATGATTTCAAGACGGTTTTTTCTTAAAGGTACGGTAGCGACAGCTGCAGGACTTATTCTACCCTCGTGGGTGGTTCATGCAGAGCGTTATATAGAGGGAGAAGGAGAGCCTTTTCTTGAACCTTTAGTATCACATCAAAACACTCTTTATGCCATCGATGGTAATGGAGAAGGTGGTTACGGGTTGTTCTTGGGAGACCCCTTTAAAAAACCTCAGACCCGCATGACTTGGGAAGAATTTATAGAAAGATGTCCTTTTGCAAATACGCTACAGGAATACAGTGAAGGGGTAGATCCTGAAGATCTTCCTCGACCCGATGAGTTAGTTGGTGAATTGGAGATTTATAATTTATCTGAGTATTGGGAGAACCCCAGTCGATTAGCTTTTCATTTTCTTGAGAATTTAGATTTAGGGCCTGAACTCGATGGAGATAATGGTATTGGAGAAATCAATTTTTATGATGGGCTATCGCCTGCTGATGATAGTCAGTTTGTTGATGTGCCTGATGACCTCTCAATCAGCTTACTGCAAAAACGGTTGAATGAAATAAATGGAACGGTAGCCGTTAAAGTTTTAGGGATTGAAGATCTAAATGGTCGTACACCACATTTTAATTGATTAATGGGAGAAGCATAATGCATTCTAAAAAACCTTTCCACACATAATTATTACTACAACAGTTTTATTTCTAAGGAGGTTGTGATGGCTGATAATCAAGATAAATATCTGTATTTATTCACCCTTTTTTAAGCATCGAATGAGTAGTATGGAGTAAAGTAGCAACCTTACGGGCTAAGTTGAATTTAAAATTACAATCCTTCACCAACAACTATAAAGGGAGCCCATGCCATGGGGTGTGCATAGTAAGTTTCTTCATTACTGTTCATTAAAGTAAGCATTGAGCGCCGAAGGGCTTCGGATTTTCCAATAGAGGGGTTATTTCTTAATTGCTTAAATAATTGAGTGGTTAGTGCTGTTGATGCATTTGAAAAGATACTCCAATGTGAGACTAATAAGGTACGAGTACCAGCATAAAAGAAAGCCTTGGCTAACCCAGTAAGACCTTCAGCCCCTGGGCTATCGCCGGCTGCGGTATTGCAGGCAGATAATATAACCCAGTCTGCGTTAAGGTCTAGCTGGGCAATTTCAGTAGCCGTGAGTAGCCCATCATCTTTTTCGGTACCTTTCTGTGGTGGGGTTAAAACTAAGGCTGGCTCGGTAAAGCCAGTAAATTCACCAGCCATTAATCCGTGGGTAGCAAATGCTATGGTGCGGTAAGGGGTTAAATCCATAGTTCTGACTTTATGCTCTGTTGCCCTTTCTCGGAGGTATACATTGCTGGAAGGCGCATTTAATGTTTGTGCAATGCTGTAAAGTTCATCGGCAGTCTCTGGTAAGCTTTGAAATTTTCGTACTTCTTCTACATTTGCTATAGCCCCTCTAGAGAATAGTGCGGCAAACTTAATAGGAATCCTTTTTTCCTGGTTAAATGTCGGGTCACCAAAACCGATGAATGGTTCGCTGCCAGAATACTTCTTTGCAAAGCTTCTCAGTGCACGTAAGGAGCTAACGGCGGGTAAGACAGTTAGAGCATAATCTTTAGCGAGCCAGGGTACTGATCGATGTGACTTGGGGTCGGTCAATTCCTCCTCATAAGGGTTAGTGACTAAGACGCCAAAGGGTAGTTTTTGTAAAGGCCCATCAGGGACGATGATAAGATGTTTTATCCCCTGTAATAATGGGAGTGCGGGCAAGAATATATCCTGATAAAACTCGTGGGCTTCTTTAACTGGAAAGGGTGGCATTTGATCTAAGGTTGAAATGCCTGAGGTATCTAAATGTTGACGTAAGTACCTAACTTTCTTATTTACATCTTTTGTTGATAACTCAATGCGGTGCATTGATGCGTTATCTTTACGAACAACCCAAAGGTAACTGCCTTCAGAATCAACTAGATAACTAATAAGAGCCTCATCTATGTTCAATAACTTTTGAACATCCTTAATTTGAAGAGGTTTGGGATTAGTTAATTCTTGGTGTTGGGGGAATAATTGAGTAAGCGTGGTATCTATAGTTTGTATTTTATTTTTTGCGGTGGTTATTTCTTCTTGGATTTTTTTGTTGCTTTTAGACATGCCGGTTTTATTTGATTGTCCGAATGACTTTATAAGCATTTTATCAAGGACTTGCCAATGTTTCTGAGTATCTTGGCGTTCACGAACTAGTTTAACTAAAGCACTATTATCTGAAGCAAATCGACTGGCCATATTTGATATATCTGTAGCAGTGCTGTTCTGAGAAGCAAGCTGGCTGATTTCAAAAGCTGTTTGAGTGAACTCGTACTTAGAATCGGGTTGTTGCTTAATTAGTTTTGTTAGCAAAGAAACGTAATTGGTAAAATAAAAACGATTACTTATGTGTTTACTTGAGAAGTTAGTTGGGTTTTTTTGTCTTGATGAAATATAACGATTTTGGAGTATATTAACAGCTCTTTTTAAAAGGGGTTCAGCATCACTATAGCGGGCTTGATCACTATATAGAAGAGCAAGGTTGTTAAGGTTTAATGCTACATTGGGGTGATTTGGTCCCAGAGATTTTTCATAAATCAAAAGAGCTTTTCTATAAAGGGGTTCTGCTTCAGTGTAATGCGATTGAGTAGCATATAAAAATGCAAGGTTGTTAAGGTTTAATGCTACATTAGGATGATTTTGTCCTAGGGATTTTTCATTGATTAGCAATGCTCTTTTCAAAAGGGGTTCAGCGTCACTATACCGGACTTGATTACTATATAGATATGCAAGGTTATTAAGGTTTAATGCTACCTTGGGGTGATTTGGTCCCAGAGATTTCTCATTGATTAACAAGGCTCTTTTTAAAAGGGGTTCGGCGTCACTATAACGGCTTTGATTTGCATATGAAAGTGCTAGGTTGTTAAGGTTTAATGCTACATCAGGGTGATTTTGTCTCAGAGATTTCTCATTGATTAATAAGGCTCTTTTTAAAAGGGGTTCAGCATCACTATAACGGGCTTGATTGTTATAAAGATTTGCTAGGTTGTTAAGATTTAATGCTACCATGGGGTGATTTGGTCCCAGAGATTTTTCATTGATTAGCAGTGCTTTTTTGTATAGAGTTTCAGCTTCTGAGTTGCGGTCATGATCGCCATATAAAGCCGCAAGGTTGTTAAGGTTTAGTGCTACCTTGTGGTGATTTGACCCCAGAGATATTTCGTAGATTAAGAGGGCTCTTTTGTATAGGGTTTCAGCTTCTAAGTTGCGGTTTTGATCACCATATAAAGCTGCAAGGTTATTAAGGTTTGATGCTACCTTGGGGTGATTTTCTCCCAGAGATTTTTCATAGATAAAACGAGCTTTTTTGTAAAGAGATTCTGCTTCAGTGTAATGGGATTGAGTAGCATATAAAAATGCTAGGTTGTTGAGGTTTGTTGCTACTTTAGGGTGATTTGGGCCCAGAGATTTTTCAAATATTAACAAGGCTTTTTTATAAAGATGCTCGGCTTCTGTGTAACGAGCTTGATTAGTATATAACACCCCTAGATTGTTAAGGAGGGCAGCTACCATGTGGTTATCTGGGCCCCTAGACTTTTCAAAGATTAATAAGGCTCTTTTGTAAAGATGTTCGGCTTCCATATTACGGTCTTGAGCAACATATAAAAGGGCTAACCCGGTAAGGTTGAAAGCCACATCAGGGTGAAAGGAGTTTAGAATTTTTTCTTTAATTAATAAGGCTTTTTTATAAAGGGGCTCGGCTTCTTTATAAAACCCTATTTTATAATAAAGAATAGCCATATTTTGGAGAGCATTAGCATGTGTAATATCTTTTATGTCACTTGCTTCTGCTTTATCTAAAATATGCTGATATTTTTTAAGTAAGTCCTTGTAATTACCTTTTATGAATAATGGTTCGCCGGTAACATCTTGTAAATCAGGTGCGTTACTTGCTGATGCATTATTGATGACGAGTGATAGAAATAAAATTGAGTAGATGAAGAAGTGCTTCGATCTATTCATTGAGGCTATCCAATATAATTACAAAGCTACAAAGATCATTGTATTGCCCATTTATTATTTTCTTCGAGGCAAGCAACTATATAGTCATCGTCTAACTGGGACAGTTTGCATTGCTTCCCTTCTGCGTTAGTAAAAGAAGTCACTGTTTTGATCGTGAAAGTTTCTCCTGCATACAGGAAGTCTATGGTGTTTTCTGTAGGGTCTGTTGCTAGGGATTCAAGAAGAATAAAAGATCCACGCTGAATTTTATTTGTATCATTGCCTCTGACGGCGATCATTTGTGGCGCCATGGAAGTCATTAGTAATGGTAACCCTTGTGCTCCGAATAGTGCGCCAATAATGAGGGATGCTGCAATTGCTAATTTTGAGGTTTTCCATGATGGGCTTCCAGGCTCTGATACCCTATCTGTTACTTGCGTTGGAGATGATTTTTTGGTCAGCGGTATAACCGGATCGTTCTGAGCGGGCGCCTGACCGTAATTATCAATTAACGCAACAATATCTTCCGGTATTTTAGCTTGTTTTGTTTTTATGAGCGCTTCTCGAGTTACTGTGAATACTTTTAGTCGCTCTTGAAGTTGGGGGTCAACAAGAAGATCTTTCTTTAATTGTTCGGCTGTTTTGCCATCAAGTTCCCCATCAGCGTACTTCATCAGGGTCATGTCATCGTAATTCATAGAAATTTTAATCTCAATTGAGTGCTTTAAATAGTTGTTGCCTACACCGTAGAAGCCGACTCATGACGGTTCCTAGCGGAAGCTCAAGTTGGTTTGCAATTTCAGAATATTTGTATTCTTCAGCAATTAGCATAAGTACAGATTGGCATCGTTTACCTAATTGTTTAATAGCAGTAATCGTATCTTCAACCTCGAGGGGGTCTGGATTAGCCGTGGCAGTAAGTGACTCAACTGAAAAATCGTCAAATATTTTACCTTTCCCTTTACGTTTTTCGTCGATATGAATATTTTTCATGATCGTTACCACCCAACCAATTTGATTTGAATCATCTTTAAATAATGCTTCTTTTTCTAAAGCTTTCAACAGTGTTTTTTGTATTAGGTCTTTGGCATCCGCCAGATTGCCATTAGATAACCTATACGCTATCGGCTTTAGTTCCGGATACATATCTTTAAGCTTGTCTCTAAATGCACTCATAAGGTAGTCACGAATAATTATTAGATTTATGCCGTTAAATATTTCTTTTCCATTATTTATAACATAACTATTTGGGCGATTAACATTAGTTTCTATCTGACTCTGAGAGTCTTTTGGAATAAAAACCAATCTGCACCGTTGTTATTAGTAAGTGATGCAACAACGGAGAAAGATAATGCACAACAAATTAATTTTTAGTGACCATGCAATAACACAGGCCCAAAGAAGAGGGATTGATTCAGCGGTTGTAAATTATGCTGTTGCATTTGGTAAAAGGATGCACGCTGGAGGAGGTTTGCTACGTTGTTTTTTTGATAAACGGGCAAGAAGTCGTTTAAGAAATGTTATTCCGCGCCAAGTATATGCCCAGATTGAAAAGAAATTAGATTGTTTCGTTATTCTTTCTGAGGATGAATCGGTAGTTATTACGGTTGGGCACCAATATCAAAAAGTATGGTGCAGATAAGTAATCAATTCATCTGTAATAAACTTTGGGACCGGTTTTTATCGAAGAGTAAAAAACAAGTTTTAAAATTTATTTCAAGAAAATGAAAATAATTTGGAATAAGTTTTGGATTGAGCCGTTGTAGTTAATAACAGTTATAAAAAATTACATAAGGAGCAATGTAAATGAATAATCAATTTTTTGAACTTGGCTTTGACCATTATCGTTTTAATCTACCTTTAGAAACTATTCGTTTTTCTGGCGACAACAGAGAGTCTTTAAATCAAGGCTACAATGCGGCGGCAATACAGCAAGTTACCAGGAAAAGACCAAGTGTTTATGAAAAGAAGCTCATGGTTATAAAAGATAGGGCTCTAGTAAAAGGCTTAGAGGTATCCATTACGGCTAAAGGCTTAGAGAGTGCACTTTTAAAAACAAAGAACAGGTGTCCTGTAACAGGTGAAGAGTTCAGCTTTTCAGAAGGTTTTCTTACAGATTGGTCAGTCGACAGGGTAAATAATGACCGTGGTTATGAGCCTAATAATATTGTGATTGTTTCGGTTAAGGTTAATCAAGCTAAAAGTAATTTAGATCTTGAGGAAATGATTGAAGTGGACTTTAAGACTTACCCAGATTATGGGGCGCTTGATGCAAAGCAATGGCAGCAAAACTTACTTCGATTGCTTGATGATTTTTTCCTGATCCCCAATAACAAGCTAAAGGAAGATACTGAATTAACATTGAT
>ENA-OSET01002325-OSET01002325.1-sediment-metagenome-genome-assembly--contig:-NODE-2325-length-18505-cov-4.072498_pt1 | contig 18505 bp, 18 predicted proteins | sample MGYA00237882_ERZ534229 | MGnify/ENA primary metagenome ERZ534229 (study PRJEB26408, sample SAMN06266212) | sediment metagenome | isolation source: Hudson Canyon methane seep mesocosm | place... | reverse complement strand
CTGATAAGTCCACACAATCACATTTAATCACTTCGCCAGGATGCTTATCCCCTGGCTCTTTCGATACCTTCTCAATATAGATCTCTGCCTCTAAATTTAATCTGGCTTCTTCTCGTTTTTCGTCAACACCAAAATACCCCTCTGAATTGTTTTCTTTCATAGATCACCTGCTATTGTTACTTGCTTAGCCTCAATCGGCTAACAACACGCTCGAGACTGTCCTCGAATTCTGCGCCATCACTTATTACATCAATATCTTTAGAGATCAGCCCTTGGACGAGCTGGTCTTGTAAAAATTCACGCTTTTTAACACCAAGCTTATCTACAAAAATATATTTACCTAACGCGGCTAACTTTACAACAAGCTTATATCGAAGCTCTGAGCCATCTTCTTTCAATGATACCCACGCACCTAATTTAAACTTAGAAACTTGATCTAAGTATTTGTTTTCCAGCTCAAGCCTTTGTTTATCTGCACGTTTCTGTTGTAGTTCTTGTGTTCTAACCGCTATTTCAGACGCTTTTTTAGCAGCAACTTCTTCAGCTTTTAACTTTTCAGCTAATAATTTTTCTGCTTCTGCCTTTGCCTTTTCAGCTGCTTGTATCCTTGCTGTCTTCTGTGTCTCAGCAACCTTCAGCAAACCTTTAATTGTAGATTTAAACACATCGTTAAAAGTAGCTGAAACAACGAGAGGCTTCACCTCGCCTTCCTTTAACTTGTTCGCAAATACTTTACAGCTATATTCTTTGGATTTTATACCCAAATAGTTACAAAATAAAAAGGAATCACTTTCGTTAAAACTTGAAAGTAACTGAAATGGAACAGGCTCTTCATCTTTGGGGGCAATAAACCAACTACCTAAACTCACTGACGTTTCGTGCTCTATAGTCCGCTGTATGGATTGAGCATTAAACTCACCAAACATTTGAGATATTCGGTTATCGATCGGTAGATGCTGAAAATGGGACTTTATTTCATCGCCATTCTTTAAATGCGTCAATAGACTTAACTCAAGAGACATTGAAACATCTGCGTCAATTTCTATATCTAATAATGCTAACTCTTGCTGAATATCATCGAGAATATGATCTGCCAAATTAAAGGCTAGCTCACCTTTCTTGGTAAAGGCTATTATCAAATTTTTATTAAAGATCTCTATTTTATCCGTTAACGCTAATGTCTTAATACCATCTTTATCCACAAGCGTTACATTTTCTTTCAATACCTTGAACCAATATTCATCAAGAAACGTATGTATCGATGCAGGTAATTTATGGCGAGAAAAGAATAAATATAAATAATTATGCGCAAACCAAACACAACAAGAATGCCATGCCTGCCGCTCTTCAGATGCGATAAGCCTTTCCGTAATTTTAGAAAACTTTAACGACTGCTTTAAGTTAAAGTTTTTCCAATGCGCCGCAATATCCGAAAACGCTTCAACTGAAATAGTCTCTGCGTCGTTAAATAAATGTGTAATTTCATCGATTTCATTCAACAAAATTTCTCTAGATCGTTGAGGAACCTCACTCCAACCAATACTGGCAACCGTCACATCATTAATTAAATTCAGCATCGGGCTTAGGGTCTCAGCTATTATTTGTTGCTGGGTTTTATCCTTAAAACTAAAATACATTAATTGAAAAAAAGCGTAACGCCAAGCATCTAATTTTTCAGTAATTAAATTCGATAAACTACTTTTCCTTAACCAAACATCAAAAACTCGATCAATAAAAAAAGCAATGTTATTAAACTCGGCATTTAAGGGTTTGTATTCACAAGTTGTTTGAATTTTCTTAAGCAGAGAATATTGACCGTCTACCTCTGTTTCAGAGAGCCCATTTAATGCTTGTTTTTCTTGTTGAACTCTCTCAACTCTAAGTTTTTCAAATACAGCTGCATCTTCTTCTCTCCCTGCATGAGTAATCATGCGCTGTTGATAATTTAACTCCGGTACACGGAGTTGCTTAATCACAGTTTGAATCGAAGAAAAATCGGTCTTACTAATATCCACAATATTTAGACTACATCCTAGAGGCTATTTTTATAACCTTCAGTATAGTAATTATCTGGGTAAACTGTACTCCTCGAGTTAAATATATTTGTTTTTTTCTGTCTCTAGAGCCATTGCAATACCGAAGGGAATACAGCAACATAGCTAAAAATAGTTTTTGTATCCCCCTATATAAGTCCATTGAGTGAAGTAGAGAACAAAATGACCAAGCAACTTGATAACATTAATATTTCCACCCATGAAATATTAATCACCCCTGAAGACCTAAAAAGTGAACTCCCCCTTTCCGACAATGCTGCCAAAGTGGTGGCAAATGGCCGTGAAACCATAAATAATATTTTGGCACGAAAAGATCATCGGATTTTTGTGGTTATTGGTCCTTGCTCAATTCATGATATTGAAGCAGCTAAAGATTATGCACAACGCTTAAAAGGCTTAGCCGAAAAAGTAAGTGATACGCTATACATTGTTATGCGCGTTTATTTTGAAAAACCCAGAACAACCGTTGGCTGGAAAGGTTTAATAAATGACCCTTACTTAAATGATTCTTTTGATGTTTCAAAAGGCTTACATATAGGCCGACAACTGCTAATTGATATTGCTGACATGGGGCTACCGACAGCAACTGAAGCATTAGACCCTATATCGCCTCAATATCTACAAGATACCATTTCCTGGTCAGCTATTGGCGCACGTACAACAGAATCTCAAACGCACCGAGAGATGAGCAGCGGGCTTTCTGTTGCGATTGGTTTCAAGAACGGAACTGATGGCGGACTAAACGTGGCGATGAATGCATTAAATTCTGTATCTCACCCGCACAGTTTTCTAGGCATTAATAATGAAGGGCAAGTCTCGGTGGTCAGAACCAAGGGGAACCCTTATGCTCACGTGGTACTTCGTGGCGGTGGCGGTAAGCCAAATTACGATTCTGTGAATGTTGCCTTATGCGAACAAGCCCTTGAACAAGCAAAACTGCAAAAGAATATTATGATTGATTGCAGTCACGCCAACTCGAATAAAGATGCGGCTATTCAACCCTTGGTAATGCAAGATGTTAGCAATCAAATTCTAGATGGCAACAAATCAATTATCGGCATCATGGTTGAAAGTAACATTGAGTTTGGAAATCAATCTATTCAAGAAGATTTATCTAAGATGAAATACGGTGTCTCTGTCACTGACGCCTGTATTGATTGGAAAATGACTGAAGAATCGATATTGAGTATGCATGAGAAATTAAAAGATATACTACCTAACCGCTAGTAGTCTTTCTGTATAGAGAGAAGGCCTCGTCATTCTCTCTATACAGCATATTGTCACTTCTATTCTGTTTCTCGCCAATTTAGCTTTTCTCTTAACTTTACCACTTCACCAATAATGATTAATGTAGGCGCATGAATCTCCTGCTCTTGGGTTTTCTGGTATATCGTCGCTAAGGTTCCTTCAATAACTCGTTGCTCTCTTGTCGTGCCCTTAGAAATTAACGCGATAGGCTTACTGTCACTCATACCATGCTCAACTAATGACTGACAAATCACCTGTAAACCCGATAAGCCCATATAAAATACCAGCGTCTGATTATCATGAACAAACTCATTCCATGGCAAGTCACAGGTATTATTTTTTAAATGTCCGGTAACAAATCTGACCGATTGAGAATAATCACGATGCGTTAACGGAATACCCGAATAAGCTGCACACCCTGAGGCAGCAGTTATGCCGGGTACGACTTGAAATGTAATCCCCTGCTCGGCAAGAGTTTCGATCTCTTCTCCACCACGCCCAAAAATAAACGGGTCACCACCTTTTAAACGCAAGACCCGTTTACCTTGCTTCGCATATTGCACCAGGAGATCATTGATAGAGTCTTGAGGAACAAGGTGCTTGGAGCGCTCCTTCCCAACATTAATTTTTTCTGCATCTTGCCGAGCAAGATTAAGAATAGGTTCAGATACCAAGCGATCATAAAGAACAACATCGGCCTGCCTTATCAGACGCAATGCTTTAAAGGTCAGTAAGTCAGGATCGCCCGGTCCAGCGCCAACTAAATAAACTTCGCCATCATTATGGTAAGTACCCTCGACTTCAGCAGCAAGCTGCTTTTCAAGTAATGCTTCTGCCTCAGCCTCTTTGCCGGAAAAGACCAAATCAGCAAATTGACCTTCTAGATGACTTTCCCAGAAGCGTCGACGTGCATTGATTCCGAGAATTGTATCCTTCACCTGTTGGCGATACTTCTTAGCAATGGTAGCCAAGCGTCCATAGGCATGTGGAATACTCGCTTCCAACTGACTTCTCAAAAGTCGCGTCAATACTGGCAGCTCACCACTGCTAGACACCGCCGCAATGATGGGAGATCGATCGATAATTGAGGGAAAAACAAAACTACTTAAATCTGCTCTATTAACAACATTAATAGGCAGGTTATTTGATTTAGCTTTTTTTGAAATTGTTTTATCAACATCCGAGCCAGTCGCCGCTACGATTAACTGCACAGCATCCCAAATTGCCTCATCATCAGTTTCGCGATGAGAGAAATGACTATTATTTGATATTGAAACAAAACCAGTGTTCACCATGGTAGGCGCGATCAACACTACCTGACAGCCCGAGCTCAACAACACTTCCACTTTTCTGGCGGCAGCATCTGTATCACCAAACACTAATGCCGTACTTTGCTTTAAATCGAAAAAAAGAGGTAGAAACTCCATCATTATCGCCTCTAAGAAATTTTATCTATGCCGCCCATATAAGGCAGGAGCACTTCTGGAACATCAATAGACCCATCTTCTTGCTGATAATTTTCCATCACTGCAATCATTGTCCGTCCGACGGCTAAACCCGAACCGTTTAAGGTATGCACCAGCTGTGGTTTATTTGTTTCTGGATTTCTCCACCTCGCTTGCATACGGCGCGCCTGAAAATCACGGGTATTACTACAAGATGAAATCTCTCGATAAGCACTCTGCCCCGGTAACCAAACTTCCAGGTCGTAGGTTTTCACTGCTGAGAAACCTAAATCGCCACCACATAAAAGTACCTTGCGGTAAGGCAAGCCCAATTTTTGCAATATTCCTTCAGCATGTGAAGTTAGCTCTTCAAGTGTTGCATCTGAATCTTCAGGCTTTACGATCTGAACCATTTCGACTTTATCAAACTGATGCTGACGAATCATGCCTCTGACATCACGTCCATATGAACCTGCTTCACTACGGAAGCAAGGTGTGTGACAAACAAATTTAATCGGCAACTTAGACGAATCAATTATTTCATCTCTGACAATATTAGTAGCGGGTACTTCAGCTGTTGGAATCAAATAAAAATCACGATCGGCATGAAGCTTAAAGAGGTCTGCTTCAAACTTAGGTAACTGACCTGTACCAAATAAAGAGTCACTGTTTACAATATAAGGTAAATAGACTTCTTCGTAACCATTTTCAGCCGTATGTGTATCTAGCATAAATTGCGCTAACGCTCTATGCAGGCGCGCTAACTGATTACGTAAAACCACAAAACGCGAGCCGGTTAATTTGCTAGCCGTTTCAAAATCCATTTGCTTTGATTGCTCACCAAGTGCGACATGATCTTTTGCTTCAAAAGTGTAGGTCTTAGGCTCCCCCCACTTCAACACCTCAACATTATCATCCTCAGAATCACCTGCAGGGACTTCTGCATCCGGAATATTAGGCATGCCAGCGAAAAAATCATTCAGTTGATCTTGTACTGTTTTTAACTCAACCTTTGCGGCTTCTAATTTTTCACCGATTGTATCCATCTCAGCAATAAGTGGTGCAATATCTTCGCCTGAGGCTTTTGCTTTTCCGATAGACTTAGAGCGTGTATTGCGTTCACTCTGCAACTCTTCGGTTTGAGTTTGAATAGCTTTACGCTGCTCTTCCAAAGATGAAAATAGTTCGACATCAAAGGTATATTTCTTCAGAGCCAGTTTTTCTGCGATTTCGTTAACATTGCTACGTACTAGTTTTGGATCAAGCATAATTTTTAATTCTTAGATAAATAGTAATAATAAATTCAGATTGCTAAGCGAGTTAACAACACACTTACAAATAAGGCAGTGATGCAGAGAATGACCGAGCCGCCGATATAAGCCAAAGCGGATAAAAAATCCCCTCTATCAATTAATTGCCAAGCCTCTAAAGAGAAGGCAGAAAAAGTCGTAAACGCCCCTAAAAAGCCGGTCATTACTAGCGGCTTCATATCAGCAGGCACGAGACCTTTTTCAACAATTAATACGTAAGCTAGCCCCATTAGACAAGAGCCTAGTACATTGGCAGTCATTGTACCCACAGGAAAATTTTTCTCACCAATCCATGTCACCAAGCCGTATCTCGATAGTGCACCAATTGCACCTGCGACCGCTATTAAAACAAGGTGTTTCATTTCTTTCTGCCAAAGGGTTTTTAATATGTCGCAAGTTTACCTTCTATCACCAAAGAGACCAAATATTCTTTGGTAAATAAACGTTTTTCTATGATTATGGCTCTTCAAAATAGTACCTGAATTAAAAGTCGGTCGTAACGGGGTTGATTCAGGCGCTCAATATTGTGCTACAAGATTTGGCGTTTAGTTATTTTTAATAACGATTTCGTGTAGTGCTAAGATTGTGCGTTTGGGTCTGCCACAGTAGTCATTACTTAGTTTTCAGGCACTAGGTAGGCCATAATTAAATCCAACATTTGCAAAGCCGATTCTCTTTGTTGTTTTGCACTAGGTATAGGGTAAGTATGTAGACTGCCTATGTAGCCAAAAAAAGCAATTTTGGCGAGTACAGCGCCCTTTAGCTCATCATTCGCTAAACGCTGAAATAAACCTTCTATGATTTTTAATCGCTTCTGATCCAAACGCGCCATATGCTTTTTAACATGTTCATTGCTAGGAGCCCAATGACGAAAAACCAAATCGAGTCTATCCGTCAGGTGAGTGACGTATTCAATCAAGTTTTTCACTTCCTGCCTAGGGTCTGATGCATTAGTTAAAATTTGCTCAAAACCCTTAGTCACTATCTTTTCTTCCCAAACCGCTATCATCGCGTCGATCAAATCGTTAAGACTCTTAAAATGATAATAAAAAGCACCACGCGTGACATTCAATCGCTGAGCAAGCTTTACAATGGATAATTCAGTCGCCCCGCTCTCCTTCAATATCTGCAAGCCAGTTTCTACCCACTGCTCTTTCGCTAGTTTTGTCATCAATTACCCATTAATACTGTTAAAAAATACACCCTTGTATTTTAGCCAAACAAATCATAAACTTCACTACATACACCCCTGTATTTTATACCTTATGTAAATTAGGACACCTCATGCAAGAATTACAAGAATACTTCGGAGAAACCCAAAACATCGTTAGGCTGAATGTCAGGAAGTTTGTTGAAAAAGAAATCCTGCCTCATATCGCAGAATGGGAAGAACAAAACACCTTTCCTAGAGAACTCTATAAAAAAGCTGGCGATGCAGGTTTATTGGGGCTCGGGCATCCAGAAGAATTTGGCGGCAGTGGTGATGACTTGTTCAGTAAAATCGCAGCGTCTGAAGAACTAATGCGCTCCACCTCGGGGGGCTTAGTCGCCAGCCTTGGTTCTATCGACATTGGTCTTCCACCTATATGGCGCTGGGGGAAGCCAGAACTTAAACAACGTGTTGTCTCTGATGTTATCGCAGGTACTAAAATTGCTGCACTCGCTATAACTGAACCTAGTGGCGGTTCGGACGTTGCTAATATCAGAACATCCGCAGTAAAAGATGGTGATTATTACATTGTAAATGGCAGCAAGACGTTTATTACCAGTGGTATTCGAGCTGATTACTACACCGTTGCTGTCCGTACTGGCGGTGAAGGCTTTGCCGGTATTAGCCTGTTAATGATTGAAAAAGGTACCGCGGGCTTCACTACTGGGAGCAAGCTCAATAAAATGGGTTGGTGGGCCAGTGATACCGCTGAATTATTTTTTGATGATTGCAAAGTGCCTGCTGAAAATTTAATTGGGCCTGAAAACTCGGGTTTTATTGCGATTATGTCTAACTTCGAGCTAGAAAGACTTAGCCTTTGCATTATGGCCAATACAACCGCTGAAATAGCCCTTGATGAGTGTTTAAAGTACGTTAAAGAGCGTAACGCTTTTGGGCGCCCTATCAGTAAATTCCAAGTCACAAAGCATAAGTTAGCAGAAATGGCGACCATGATAGAAGCCAGTAAAGCATTCACTTATCGATTAGCTGCAAAAATTCAGGCCGGTAAAAGTGTCATTAAAGAAATATCAATGGCCAAGAACTTTGCCACAAATACCAGTGACAAAGTCACTTACGATGCCGTTCAAATTTTTGGAGGCATGGGGTATATGCGTGAATCTGTCGTTGAAAGACTCTATCGAGATAACCGAATTTTGGCTATTGGCGGTGGCACCTATGAAATCATGAACGAAGTCATTGCTAAACAGATGGGTTTATAGAATACAGAGTGCCTGAACCGAAAGTGGGCAGGCACTATTTAAACTATCTATATAAACTATCTACCAGAGATAGACCATTAACACGACTTTGGGATCTAGTAGATAAATTGACCGATCGGTGAAATGAAAGCGACTTGCCTCCCGTCAGTGATTGACCAGAACACTCTACTTTTTACGCCCTAGGCAATATTTCAATTATCATTACCTGTTGAATTACAAATAGTTAAGGCTCGCCAGAAAACAATGCCATTTCAATTTCTTCAGCTAGACTTAACTACATGAGACGGAGCTAGGTTTTCTCAAGCAAGTATCGTTAAGGGACTTTTGAACACATTCAAGTATTCCATACTTAACCGAGTAAAATGGCTTTGACAACAGTTTTTCTCAATTCATTTGAAACCATTTCCCTAATTGTGGTTATGGTTACGCTATTAAAAATGCGTAAATATTACCTTTCAAGCTCTCAATCACAGCCAAAAATCAGACAAAAGAAAAGACTTAAACAGCGAAAACTAGTAGCAAGCCAGCGCTCGGAAAAAGCTCAAAACCAGCTCATTCAAACTAAGCATACATCGAATCACTATTTTCAGACCCTTCCTGAGCCCGAAGTCTCAATATCCCAAGATAAAGAAATTGACTACTCTATTGATTATATTACTGATTTCAGTGCTGATGGCGCTAATGAAGATTATGCTATAAAGGTCGCTTCTGAGCCTCCTCCAGTTCAATCAGCTCCTCAACCATCACCTCCAGCAAAAAAATCTATATTAAATCACTACATTGATGATTTCTTTGCTGAAGCGCCTTTAGATACGCCTACTATACAAAAGCCTGAATTTATTCCCTACCAGCCAAGGTCAACTGTAAGTATTTAGCGTTACACTTAATCCCACTCTAATGTGCTTACTTCAAGAATGAATTCACGCCCATCAGGACATTAGATACCTTGTAGTAATTTGTAGGCAATACTTTATACAACAGATCCACAAATTTAGCGTCGCTGCCAATTAATACCCTAAAGGTATTTTTGCGCATACCTTTTTCAATCGTTTTTGCCGCTTGCTCTGGCGTGGTACGAGCCACCTTAGAGAAATGCTGAGCAAAATTATCAGGCTTTTCAACATCAGTTTCGGCAAAGTTGGCAATATTAGTTCTAATACCGCCGGGCATCACACAGATAACATCAATATTCTTTTTAGCAAATAACAGGTCTTGCTTTAGTGCCTCAGTAAATCCACGTACCGCAAATTTAGAAGCATGATAAGGCGCCATCATCGGTATAGAGATCAATCCGAATATTGAAGCTACATTGACGATCATGCCTCTTTTTGATTTTTCTAATAGTGGCATCATCTCACGGCAGCCCATAACAACCCCATTTAAATTAACATCCATAACCTTGTTAAAAAGTGCTTCAGACGTGTCTTCAAAAAGACCAAATGATGTCATGCCAGCATTGTTAATCAATACATCTAAAAAGCCGGTTTTATCTTCTATTTCTTTCTTGAGTGATAACCAGTCAGCTTTCTTACTTGCATCTGCGTTCATCGAAATTGATACTGACGAGTCTAATTCTTGAACCACTTGAGCCAAATTATCAGCATTGATATCGGTCAAAATCAGTTTGGCGCCCTTAGACGCAAAAAGTCTAGCCAAGGCCAAACCAATTCCAGAGCCCGCTCCGGTGATAAGAATATTTTTATTGTTCCATATTGCGTTCATGTTCATTCGTCCAATGTTATTTTCTTTTAAGATTTCATATACATTTTAGTGTTTATGCTGCTTGAGCCTTACTGTCAGCCATGCTATTTATTCTAGTTGACTGCTCATTCAACCAAGTAAACAAGCTTTGCTTAATCTGCGGAAAATGACTCCCTCCGACTGTCCAATGACAAGCATCTGGAAACAACTTCACTGTCACTCTGCCTGAATAGTTTTTCGCTATTTGGTGCTGTATACGAACAGGGACAATTTTATCTTGCGCCCCACTAATGAGTAATACTGGACATTTAATATTTCCGTATTCAACTTTGGTTGGCGGCTTCCGGAATAAAAACCACATTGAAATTTGCATTGATGCTAAGCCAGACTCAAAGGTGCTCTTTTGCGTCAATTCACGATGAACATCCGAATTTTGAGTGTTTGCTATGCCATATTGAATATTCTTAAGCAGTAAATTAGTCGTGGTACGCCATGGTGGAAACTTGAATACATTGTGCCCAAAGGTTCGCAAAACCGACCAAGCCCAGCTGTTAATACCAGCAGGTGCAGCAGACGAAATTAGCACCAACTGTTCACAAGGGTACTTAGCTGCTATTAATTGCGCTAATAACCCCCCCATCGAATGCCCTACCAATATTGGCTTATGATCAAGCGTTTCCATAAACTCTCCAAGCGATTGCAGATAATCTTGAATGGTTAATTTGGCAAGTTCACTTCTTTTTTCAGCATCCATTTGGCTTTTAGGGTAATGCAAGGGTAAGCGTGGTGTATGTACCTCATAGCCTTCTGATTCAAAAGACTGCTTTATTTCAATCAATGAGTCTGGCGTACTCCACATACCGTGAATAATTACTACCGATGGTTTCGTGGTCATCATCACTCTCCTACACTTCTGATTTCAATTGGGCTTTAGACTTCTTTTTTGCGCTAGTTTTGTGCGTGGCCTTCTTTTGTTTCTCTGAAACTTGTTGCACAGATGAAGCTATATCGTCAAGATTCTCATCTGCAGCTTCGAAAGAAGCAGGCTTATGGAAACCGTCTAAAGCAGCATTATCATCAAAACGTAATACCTCATCGACCAACTTACTATGCTTTATTGCGAATAAATCTTTGATATATAGGTCACGGTTACACCAAGGGAATTCAGCTCCTTGACTCGGTATACGATCTTCAGCGCGTTTTACATATCCGGACTGTAAATCAAGCATCCTCCTTTTTTCCGCCCCCGGTTCGGAATACGGATAGACACTCTGGTAGCCATTTTGCTCCATATATTCTAATAAGCGACAGACATAATCAAAGGTTAGCTCAGCCTTAAGCGTCCAGGACGAGTTCGTGTAACCAAAGACCCAAACAAAGTTAGGCAATTGACTAAACATCATCCCCTTATAGTTAATCAGGCTATTTCCTTCTACCGGGTTTCCATCAACACTTAATTTCATCTTCCCCCACAACTGAACATCCAAGCCGGTAGCAGGCACAATAATATCCGCTTGAATTTTTTCTCCAGACTTCATTAATAACCCAGTTTTAGTAAAGCGAGCGATATGGTCGGTCACAATAGTTGTTTTACCTGAGCGAACAGAGTTAAACAGGTCGGCATCTGGTACGAGAGCTAAGCGCTGATCCCAAGGGTTATAGTCCGGTTTAAAATGCACATCGACATCTGCAGCACCCGCTAGGGCTTTTTTATTTTCACTTCGCACTAGCTTACGCATAAAATCAGGGTAGCGTTTTGACAATAGATAAGAGGCTTGCTGTAAGGTTGCATACTTCAGCCGCATAATTCGGTTAGTGATACCTTTCGGCAAAATTCGCGATAATATCCTAAAGAGTTTGTCAGAGGCAGGTCTTGAAAAAACATAACTCGGTGAGCGTTGAACCATCGTCACATGCGCCGCTTTTTTTGCCATCGCAGGCACCACAGTCACAGCCGTAGCACCACTTCCAATCACAGCAACCCGCTTGCCAGTATAGTCTAGGTCCTCAGGCCAAAATTGTGGATGAGCAACCGTTCCTTGATAATCATCGTAGCCTTCAAATTTAGGCAAATAACCCTGTTCATAATTATAATAACCTGAGCAACAATTTAAGAACTTAGTTGCAATGTAATATTCTGAACCGTCTTTTCTTGTTAATGTCACCAACCAGCGGTTTTGATTAGAGTCCCAATTGGCGGTGGTTACTTTTTGCTGGAAACGTATATATTGATCTAAACCTTCCTCCTGCACCAATTCAGCCAAATAACTTTTAATACGTTCAGCTGAGCCGATATACTCTTTATCTGTCCAAGGTTTAAATGAATAGGCAAACGTGTACATATCAGAGTCAGAACGTATTCCTGGGTACTTAAATAAATCCCATGTACCACCAATATTTTCTCGACCTTCAATAATAGCAAAAGAAGAATGTGCGCGTTTCTTCTTTAAGTTATAAGCCATTCCTAAGCCAGAAATACCTGCACCAACAACTAGTACATCCAGATACTCGTAGTTTTTATTATTCATACAGAACGCTCCAGTCGCGCTGAATTAACACATTTCATCACTTATACGATGAAATGTGTTATTTGATTATTTAGCTTACATGCCGTTAAAACCAATAATAATGACCGGCGGTCACGAAATATAGGATACAAGCAGTCAATAAGTGATATTTTCGGCCATCATGACTGATCTAGACAACTTAACCGCTACACCCTGCTTGTAAATGCTCTATTACTAGGTTAAAACCAAACACATAAATTAAATGATCTTTTAAAAGGATACTCACCTTGGACCAATTCAAGCTTATTCATTTTTCAATTGAACAATCTATCGCCTATATAACGCTAAATAGACCGAATGAAGGCAATGCCTTTAATCTTCAGTTAGCAACAGAATTTAATCAGGCGGCCAATATTTGTCAGCATGATGAAACAATTAGAGCGGTGTTAATTAAAGCAAATGGCAAGTTGTTTTGTGCGGGTGGCGATTTAGCGAGTATGGCCAAAGCTGGTCAGCAGGTAGATGCTGCACTTAAAGCACTCACCGACCAATTACACGGTGCTTTTTCTACACTTTCAAGAATGCGCGCACCAGTCATTGCAGCTATACAAGGTCCAGCAGCGGGCATTGGCCTTAGCTTGGCTTTAATTGCTGACATGACACTGGCATCTGATAAAGCCAGTTTTGTAATGGCTTATACTGCAGCAGGCCTGAGCCCTGACGGTGGCTCAACGGCCATGTTGCCAAAAATCGTGGGCCTTAAACGCGCCAAAGAATTAATTCTGACAAACCGAAAGCTTACTGCGACAGAAGCACTGGATTGGGGTTTAGTGAATAAGGTAGTGCCGGCAGATGAACTGTTGCAAGAAGCGCAATCACTTGCTTCTCGCCTAGCAACGGGTGCAAGCAGTGCCTTTGGCTCTGCAAAATCCTTACTAATTTCGAGTGAATCTGAATCTTTCGAAAGCCAAATGGTACTCGAAGCCAGTGCGATTGCACAAAACGCGAAAGGCAAAGATGGTCAAGAAGGTATACGAGCATTTTTAAATAAAGAAAAGCCTATTTTCACCGGTGAGCGTTAGACCTCTTAAAGGAGCACATCAACACCGCCCATTCAATCTAAAACGCTTCTCAATTTGAGGGTGATATTTTTAGGTGCAGAGAGTTCGAAAGCACTCTCTTCAAAACTTGGTGGACCAAACATACTTTTAACATTATTTGATGAACCTACCCACTCTGAAGGTATGCCTAAAAAATTAGTGTCTAACTCTCCATTATTATTTTCATCGTGGATCACACTAATTGAATACCTACCAAAATCCAAATCCGTCACTATAAACCTTGCTTTACCGCTATTAGAGAGCGTTATTACCTGGCTCATTTTTGGTACTTTTAAGTGTGTGCTCTCTGAATCAAATACCGACATAATCACCTGCCCTTGATTAGTTCGAGCACCTGTCACATCGACAGTTAAGGTAGTTTGATTGCTATCAGAGAGTGCATACTCTGAAAAACATATCATCAAAATACTGCACGTCAAATAAAGACGCTTAGCATTGAAAAAGCTAAAATATCTCAATCGCATATAAAGAAGCCTTCGTTAAATGTATTTCTAAACTGGCATCACCCTTGTCTTTATTACTTAGTAAGTAGTCAAAATGATTGGCATTCTTAATGGTAAAAGACTCATCAACCACTCCTGAACGGATTAGATCTATCCGTATCTCCCCTAAGAGACAATCAGCGTTAAGTCGTAGTTTCTTGCCTTTCAATTTTTGTTCTTTCAGCCTAATGACACCTGATTCAGAGTACGCTCCTATCAAACGCTCTTTAGGTAACTGAGCACAGCGGATTACCCACGTTGGTGATTCAATTGTCTTTTCAAAATCTTTTTCAGTAAAGCCATGTTCAAAGTTACTGTCTGAGTAATAGACTTTGATATCGTCAGTATCAAAAATCGGTGCTGAGGGTGTAGTTACCATCCCCCCATTGGCTCCAAAATTTAAATCCCAGGGTATTAGTGGTTTATCGTCGACTCTGCGCCATTTTTTACAATCTACGCTATACGCTAGAAAAACTTCAATTTTGCCTAAATTGGTACCTCTAGGTAATTCCTTTTCTATTTCAAACAACCATAAAAAACCAAGATATCCTTCTCCGTAGGGAAAAGGACATAGGCCATAAAAATCAGCCCATTTATAACCACGATTTTGCGCTATTTTGTCCTCGTCCTCTCCTGGTATCCAAATAGTTTCAACTTCAGACCAATCGGTAAAATTTTTACTTTTTGCGTAACCAATACAACGGCGTGTTCGTTGCTCTTCATCTACATGATAGGTCTTTACCATGGCGTTATAACCCTGAACATCTTTAAAACAAGGTGCAACGTCACTACACCAGACTTTATCGGTATGCTCATTTTTATAAGATAAAAGCTTGATGGCGGGATTCTCTGGATAGGGCTTAAATTGCTTGCCGTTTTCAGAGAATGAAACCTGATACCCTTCTTCACCAAACGAAAATAATTTATACGGTTTATCTGAGCCAGCGTCATAAATAACACTTGGCATATGGCATGCAGCAACTAGATTGGTGGCTTGTAATGTGTTTCCAAGGTCAGAATTATTTATTTGATCTAAAGAAATTTCAGGTTTAACTAATTCATCGAACGCGGCATTAAAATCCACTGGATTAGTCATTGGTTTGTGCCAATTAATTCCATCCTTTGAAACTGCGTAGCCTACACGTAATGCATTGGCGCATTGATAATACATTTCATAAATATCAACCTTTTTAAAAACTGAACCATAGAGATTGGTTCGTGGAAACTCCCAATCTAATTCAGGAGCAAGTATCGGTTCACTCGGTTTTATTCTAGCTTGTTGATAAGTAATATTGGATGAGTCTATTACATTAAGATCATCGGGAAACAGTATCAGCACTTAGATATCCTCTAATTTATAAACCTATTGAAATTTCGACTAGCACTTAAGCAGGCTAGCGGTTACTTCTATTTCAACTTTCATTCTGTCATCCAGTAGGCCTGCGACAAACATAGTAGCAGCAGGTTTCACCTGACCAAGGTACTTTTGAAGCACCGGCCAACAAGCTTCAAAGTCATTTTTATCTGGATAGATGTAATGAATTCGTACTATTTGCTCCAAGCTACTACCTGCATCCAATAATGCGGCCTGAATATTTTTAAAACATTGCTCGGCTTGCTCTGCAACATTTTCAGAAATAGTCATAGAATGGTAGTCAAACCCTGTCGTCCCCGAAACAAATACATAATTCCCATCCACAACTGCCCGTGAATAAGCAATTTTAGATTCGTATGCAGAACCACTGCTGACCAACTTTCTTGTCATAATAAACCCTAAACGGAAGTAAATGAGATGCTATTTTTTTTCTATATAATAAGGCCAATTATTAAAGAGTACTTAAAGCTTCGATATATTTAGTTGCCAAAAGTAACAATTATTTGTTTGAATTTTAACCAACCCGGTGTTTTAATCACCTTTAAATGCGGACAATCTACCTGCAATTTTACATAGAAGACACCTGTTTTGTTTTCATAGCTCGTATCTTGGGTTTTATTGTTTAGTTGATTTATTTTCTAGTTGGTTTATTTCTAGAGATAGGCTCGCACACTACATATCTGAAATAGTAATAGCTAAAGTTGTAGATTATTTATTCAATTCAAAATCTACTCCTCTTTCAATTGCAATCCAACCAAGGATGATATTTTAGCTCTGTTTAAACGTATTCACTAATACATAAGGAAGCAAATGTTGGGAGGTATTTCGTATGCAAATAAGCACTAATAATACCATCCAAAGTAATGTAAACTCACTTGCTGCGTCCCCTGCTCCCAAAAGTTTATCGACGGTTTCCAAAGACAGTATTAGCTCTACCATTCCGCCTGTATTTGAAGCTAGCCAAAGTGTAAAGCCTCAAAATAGACCCGCTCCAAGTCCGACGGTAACTGTTCAACCTAAAGCGCAAAGTGCCAACCCTCAGCCCAAAAACTCAAATATTCAAAATAGACTGAGTGAAAAATCAACTAACTCAGAAGCAAACAGAGCAGAAAAGATCAGCTCGAAAAATACGGCTGAAATAATACAGAATCAAAGCAATCCCCCCTTTAATGAAGATGAAACAAGCACCAACAAAGAATCGACAGCGGATAAAGCAATTGAAACAAAAGCCGCTGATACGCAAGCAATTGATATTATCCTAGAACAAAAAGCCCAGATTGAGACGCTAGCGATAAGAGACCGCGAGGTCAGGTCTCATGAAAGAACGATAAGATCCGCAGGTGGCGATTTAACGGGTGGTTCTGCTGTCAGTTTTAAAGAAGGCCCAAACGGCGTAAAATATGCCACCAATGTAGATATTCCAATAGATACATCTTCGGTTAAGGGAAACACTGAAGCTACCATCAAAAAAATGCGCGTTGTACAACAAACTGCGCTAGCACCTGCAGAATCAACATCATCAGATCGAGCAACCGTCACCGCAGCGACCCGTATTTTGCTACAAGCTCAAAATGACTTAGTGGCTGAAAAATCTGAAGCAAGGCTAAATGAGGAAAAACAAGCCAGTGAAAAAAGAGCAGAACTAAGGTCAAAACAAAGCGCTGCTATTCAGGTTTACACTCAGCTTAATGCCATTGGCGTGGAAACAGAAAACTCTAGAGATATTGAAAAGTTGCTGCCAGACCTTAACTTAAATGTGTATGCCTAAACTTGGTAAGCAATAACACTAAATGGTTCCACCCTCCTAAGAACGAGTAAACTTTCATTATAGTTCAAAACCCTGAGCCTGGTTGTGTCAGAAACACCAGCTCATCCTGTTTGGACTCTCGACCCAGAATCTCATTCCTGTGTGGATAACGGCCATATTTCTCAATTATTTCTTTATGCTTTATTTCAAACTTTAGATTCGATTCATTGCCATTTAGCTCAAACAGTTTCACCGCTTGTTGATGAATTCCAAGCGACTCACTATGCATAAAGGGCATATACAAAAAGCTTTTCTCAGTAGTGGTTAACGCCTGATCCGCCCCTATCGATACAGCCTCTTGCGAAAGCGTCAATGCTAAAGAGTCAGTTGCAAAAGACAACGCTGTACCTCTAAACATATTCCGCGGAAATTGATCAAGTACAATCACTTCAGCTAAGCGACCTTTAGCAGTTGTCCGCCAGGTATAAAGCTCACATACTTTCGCTTGTTCGTAGATAGTTAGGAATTTGTCTCTGATCAATTGATCAAACTCTGGATCTTTGACCCACCACTTAGCCGGGTCAATTTCTTGAAACCAAAAGTCTATTATTTCTTGGTGCATAAGTTGTCCTAGATATTAAGTGCCGACAGCCTCATTAATTGAGCTGACATTATCTGAGTCATTGTTTTCAGATACATCTGTCAACACTTCAGGCTTACCTCTACACGCTTGAATAATTAGCTCTTTATTCTTAGCAAGAAGAAGACCAAAAGATTCCGCTTGTTGCTCGTCGATACCTTCTACTTTACGCTCAAGCAAAGACGTAAATTGCTCAGCAAGTTCAAGCATTTTGTCGTGTGCATCGGCCTCTTTTTTACTATCAAACATTGCACTATCCCTATCACACATCCACATGGCTATAACTGGCATTATAAATCCTCTATCGCCCGATTAATTTACTGTATATTAATACAGCATTTAAATAAGTCAAGCGTCTTTAAGATATGCAGCCACTACTTTTTACTTAACACAATGGCTCCATTTCCAAAATTTTGCTAAAGTATGCGCGCTATATTTCTAGTCT
>ENA-OSET01002324-OSET01002324.1-sediment-metagenome-genome-assembly--contig:-NODE-2324-length-18506-cov-8.143904_pt1 | contig 18506 bp, 16 predicted proteins | sample MGYA00237882_ERZ534229 | MGnify/ENA primary metagenome ERZ534229 (study PRJEB26408, sample SAMN06266212) | sediment metagenome | isolation source: Hudson Canyon methane seep mesocosm | place... | reverse complement strand
TCAACACTAGAAGAAGTAGTGGAACATTACAACTCCGGAGGAGAATACTCATTAACTGTTGATCCTTTAATGAAAAAGTTAGGAGTTGGTTTACAATTGACAAATCAAGAAAAGCAAGATTTAGTTGCTTTTTTAAGAACACTTACTGATAGCGATTTTATCACAGAAAAATAATTGAGTATACATTACTCAATAATTTCAATAAAATTATATTTGCAGCACTTTTTTATAATACAATAACATGAAAAAAAATACACTTTTATTACTTTTACTTGTTTCTACTACTTTAATTTTTGCTCAAGAAAACCACAAGAAATGTATCACTACTAAATTAGTAGAAGAAGAATTAAAGAATAACACTGACTATGTAGATGCTAGAAAAAATGCAGTAAAAATAAATTATATCTCCAAAGAAAAAAAAACGAACACTATTCCTGTCGTTATTCATATCATTCACAGAACATCTCATGCTAATATTGGCTCTGGAACTAACATTCCAGATATTCAAATTGAAGACGCCTTAAGGATTCTAAATGAAGATTTCAGTAAAACAAATCCTGAATTCCCTAACCCACCAAGAAATACTTTTTTAAACTATTGGGGAAATCCAGAACTTGAGTTTTGCCTAGCAACAACAGATCCTGATGGCAATGCTACAAGTGGAGTGACAAGAACTGCAACAGCACAAACTAATTGGGATGCAGATAACAACACAGAATCAAATGCTATGAAACAGAATTCAAGTGGAGGAAAAGACAGCTGGGATCCTAAAAAATATTTAAATATTTGGGTTTGTGATTTAACCAATTCATCTGGAGGTGGGCAAACATTAGGATATGCATATCTACCTGGATTATTAGCAGGTTTTGGTCAAAATGCTTGGAAAGACGGTTTAGTTGTAGACTATAGATATTTTGGAACAAATGGCATTGCAGCCCCTTCATCTGATGGAAAAACTGCAACACATGAAATAGGACATTATTTAGGGTTAAATCATACGTTCTCTGAAGGCAACTACCCAACATATAACTGTTTAGATAATAATGGAAATACTATTTGTTGTGATAGAGATGGAGGTAATGTAGATGACACTCCTGCTACTGATGGGGTTTATTGGGGAAATGTAACTTCAACTACAAACAATAACACCTGTAATGATCTTGCTTATGCAAATGCTTTCACTACAGATGTACTAGATATGGATGAAAATTTTATGTCTTATTCAACTTCAACTTGGATGTTCTCTCAAGGTCAGGTAGATGTAATGATGGCAACTTTAAATACATCAGAGAGTAATGGGGGGAGGTCAATATTAAAAAGCGGAACAGTTTCTACAAACTGCAGTGGTATTGTATCTTCTTCAACTAATATTCTAAATCAAGAAATAAATATTTACCCTAACCCTACTCAAGGTAAACTATTCATTTCAACTTCCGATAAAATTACATCTATTTCAATCACCAATATAATTGGAAAAGAAGTTTTCTCACAGATAAACTTTAATGACAATTCGATAGATTTAAACTCTTTTAAAAATGGAGTTTATTTTGTGTCAATAAATACAAATAAAGGAGCAGTTACTAAAAAGATTATCCTTACAAAATAATGACAACAACTTCTATCAATATTGAGCAAGTTGATTTAGAATTACAAGAAATTGTACAAAAAGTCATCAGCAATAGCAGAATCAATAAAGCTGAAGGGTTGTTATTTTACACTAAAGCTCCTCTTACCCTTTTAGGAAGTTTAGCCAATAGTATCAGAGAACAAAAAAATGGGAACAAAGTTTTTTTTAATAAGAATATCCATATTGAGCCAACTAATATCTGTGTATTTGACTGTAAATTTTGCGCATATTCTATCAAGGTAAGTAAGAAAGAAGATGCTTGGGAACTCACAATTGATGAGATGGTTGATAAACTAAAAGCATATGAGAATAAAGATATTACTGAAGTACATTTAGTTGGAGGAGTACATCCAAAAATGGGATTACATTATTTTATTGAACTCATAAAAAAGATAAAAAATATTCGACCATCTATACATGTAAAAGCATTTACTGCAGTTGAACTTGAATACATGTGCCGAAAAGCAAAAGTAAGCTACAAAGAGGGATTGCAAATGTTAAAAGATGCTGGGCAAGACTCCCTTCCCGGAGGTGGTGCTGAAATTTTTGACACTGAAATTAGAAATGAAATTTGTGCTGATAAATGTAATAGTGAAACTTGGTTAGAAATACATGAAACAGCTCATAACTTAGGAATGCCTTCAAATGCAACTATCCTTTATGGACATATTGAAAAGCCAATCCATATTGTAGACCACTTAGATAGACTAAGAAATCTGCAAGATAAAACTGGAGGATTCAATACTTTTATTCCATTAAAATATAGAAATGGAAACAATCAAATGTCACACATCAATGAAGTAGGAATTATTGAAGATATACGACTTTATGCTTTCTCAAGAATTTACATGGATAATTTCAATCACTTAAAGGCTTATTGGCCTATGATTGGCAGGAATACTACTCAATCCTTACTAGCTTTTGGTGTTGATGATATTGATGGGACTATTGACGATACAACCAAAATTTACTCTATGGCTGGAGCTGAAGAGCAGAACCCTGCAATGAGCACTGAAGATATCGTAAAATTAATAAAAGATGTTGGTCGAACTCCTATTGAAAGAGATACTGTTTACAATACGATTAAAGAATATTAAAGTTTTTGATGAGTAGCATATTTACGCCACTTTTCAATTAATTCTTGCATATCATCTGCTAAATCCGAATCAAAGAAAACTTCCTTTTTAGTTGTAGGATGCTCAAATCCTAATGATTTTGCATGTAGTGCTTGTCTAGGACAAATCTTAAAACAGTTTTGAACAAACTGCTTGTATTTTGTAAAAGTTGTTCCCTTTAATATTGCATCACCACCATATTCTTCATCATTAAATAGTGTATGGCCAATTGATTTAAAATGTGCTCTAATTTGGTGTGTTCTTCCCGTTTCTAACTTACACTCAACAAGTGTAGTGTAACCGAAACGCTCCAAAACTTTATAATGTGAAACTGCATGCTTACCATATTCCCCATCAGGGAAAACATCCATTACTTTTCTGTTTTTTAAACTTCTTCCAATATTTCCAGTAATAGTTCCTTCATCTTCTTTTACATCTCCCCAAACTAAAGCAATGTACTTTCTGTTCAAATCTCTATCTTCAAACTTCTTTGCTAAAATAGTCATGGCTCTTTCGGTTTTTGCAACAACCAAAACTCCTGAAGTGTTCTTGTCAATTCTATGAACCAATCCTGGCCTTTCTTCCTCTCCCATATTAGGTAAATTCTGAAAATGAAAAGCTAAAGCATTCACTAAGGTTCCATCATAATTCCCAAATCCAGGATGAACAACCATCCCAGCTTCTTTATTTACAATCAATAAATCATCATCCTCATAATTAATTATTATAGGAATATCTTGAGGTAAAAGTTCATTCGTTTCTTTAGGATAATCAAGCACGATTGTAACAACATCACCACCCTTTACTTTATGGTTTGATTTTACAACTTTATCATTTACTCTTACATTTCCTGCTTTTACAGATTGCTGGATTTTATTACGTGTAGCAAACTCAACAAAATTCATTAAAAATCTATCTACTCTTAAAGGGTTTTGACCTTTATCAGCAATAAATTTATAGTGCTCAAATTCTTTATTCTCGCCCATTATTTTACTATAATTTTTTGATAACTTCTATTTTCTGAATTCTCAACTTCTATAATATAAATTGCTGATGCTAAATTATCTATATTGAATCTGTTAAGTGTTGTGTTAGATGTAATTCTCTTTATTAAAACACCTTGTATATTATAGATTGAAATTACATTTTCTGGCTTATTAGTTTCAATAAATAATTCTGACTTTGCTGGGTTTGGGTAGAGTTTAAAATCATCAACTATCTCTTCTGAGGATAATATTATTGGATCTTTGCTCACAATTGGCCTTATCATCCAAGCACCAGGATAAGAGGAATTATTCCAAGCACTTCCTATATTGTAAAACATATAATCATTAGCCGTATTATTTTTATCCAAACCTATATTTAACAAATCATCAGTTGTTTGCTCCCACCCAATGTAAATAACCCCACTAACCAGGAAAGGATTATCAATAATATAAGTATGGAATTTGCCATTTTCAGTATGCACAGGGTAAACAGTTTGCGTATAAAGAGTATCTCCAGGTTGGCCGTTATTATGATTCCAAATTATTAGCTCAAAAGGAATATCACTTACAGTATCCAACATTTGTGGAAAGTACATTTGTACAGCTCTAAGCTTTTCATCTGGTCGGTTTAGTTTAAATTGATAAGCAATTTTTGCCCCATTAATATTCAAACCATAAGCCGATTCTGCTACACCATCATCATAAGCAAAATGATGATGAAATTTCTGAGTATGATAAAGCGTGTCATTGTTTTTATAATCTGAAGATGAAGTTCCTATAATATTTTGAACTAAAAAAGATATTGTATCAGGTTGAAAAGAAGAGAAAATTGCACTACTAATATCAATTGGAGGATTCTGAAAAGAAAAGTTTCCAATAGTATCAAAATCTAGAACACTTACATTTCTACTAATTCCTGAAGATGGGTAATGTGTAATTAGATTCAAATTTTCAAAAACATTATACTGATAATCTACACTATTACTAGCATCATTATTTCTTAACAAAATATCAATTGAATCTTTCAATTCAATTAACATATCCTGCTGAAAATGCGTCCATGGCATTTGAGTATATCTCTTTAAAAATGAAGGAGAATTGTAAACAAAGGAAACATCATTAAGCTCATTAATATCGTTTGAATTTACAAACTCATCAATCTTAATATAATCAATATGCCAATGATCAAAATTCCCAGAAATAGTTGCGTAATTTCTAAATCTAAATTGAAAATCATTTGTCAAAAAAATTGCACTATCAATTACTATCACAACTTTTTCAAATTCAGTCATTGCTTGCCCAAATGCTTCCCAGATTTGAACCCATCCAATATCACTCAGAAATTCTAAAACCAATTTATCTTGAGATTGAGGAGCATCTCCCATTCCCTTTCCTTGATAATAAAATAGGAAATATGCTGAATCAATTCCAGAAATATCAATTTCCTTTGACAATAAAGTATCTGAAGGTTCAGATGAAGTTGAAGGATAGAAATCTCTTGCAAGTCCTTTTTCATTCATCCCATCAAAAGTAGCAACACCAATAGTTGGAGGATTAATTGGGTAAGTCCTATTAACAAATACGGAACTTTGCTCCCATAAATCCGGATTAACTTGTGGAAAATCATATGAAAAATCGTCAATAAATGGCAATGAAATTATTGATTTACTTGAAGTACTTTCAAACTTATTCCCCTTCAAAATAGCATTTGAAACTAAATCAGAAACAACTTCCTGTGAAAAAAGTAAAGTCGGAAAAAAAAGTAAAATTAAGAAATTTTTCATCTTAAAAAGTGTCATTTTTTGATACTTCAAAATATAAATCCAATGCAGAACCAATACTTATTTCTTTCCCATCAGTAAAAGATGGATATTGCTTGTAAATTGTAGCAGAATTAGAATCCACAACAGCAGGGTTAAAATATTCTAAACCAATATTTAATGAAGTTGACTTTAAAATAATATTAGCTTCATCTCTTAATAAACCAATCAGATTTGGCACTAAAATCTTTTCGTTACTCAACCCTTTACCAACAACCAAATCAACAGTAGTTCCATGATATAGCTCTTGACCAATCTGAATATTAATTCCATTAACTTTATAATTCAAAATTTTATTTGTTGCAATATCTGAGCGATAAGTCAACTTCCCAACTTCTAATCCATTTTTATTTAACTTTCTTACCGCTTGCCTTAAAGTTAAATCATAAATATCAGGAAAGTAAACTTTACGAGTCTGTAAAGAGTTTATTGTTAAATAAATCATTCTATTTTCTTTTACTTTCGTATTTGACAAAGGATCTTGATTTACAACAACCCCTTTTTGTTTTGATTTATCAAAAATTGAATCAATTATCTCATATCTCAAGCCATGAGAGTCAACTAATGAATCTAAAGAAGATATTTCAAGATCATAAAGCTCAGGAACAAGAATAAAATCATCATGATTAGTGTAAATTGAAAGGTATTTTAACCATCCTACAAAAAGTAAAATAAGTGTAACACCAGCCAAAACTACGTTCTTATACAGTTTTTTATCTTTTAATAACTTAAACATTTGAGAATATCTATTTTGCTTATAACGAATGACAAATATAAAAATTATCAGTGCAAAGATGTTTGTTAAGCAATAAATATTTTGTTAGTTTGTTTTACTATTTATTACATGGAAAATATAGCAATTTTAACCGGAGGAGATTCTGCAGAGTATAACATTTCACTACTTAGCGCAAATACAGTTTTAAAGAATCTTAATAAATCAAAATACAAAGGATTTATAGTTCATCTAAAAGATAATACATTTCAAGTTTTATTAGAAGGAATGAGGATTCCAATTAGTAAGGAAGACTTTTCATTTACATTAAAAGGAGAGAAAATTTTCTTTTCCAAAGTATTTATGGCATTGCATGGTCCTCCAGCTGAAAATGGAGAAATACAACCCTATTTTGACAATCTTAGAATTCCATATACCACATGTAGTTCTGAAGTTTCATCTCTAACATTTGATAAATTTAAATGCAATAAAAAATTGTCAGATTTAGGTTTTAATTGTGCGCAATCTATAATCCATGAAAAAGGTGAAAATATTGAAACTGATTCAATAATTAATGAAATAAAACTTCCTTGTTTTGTAAAGCCAAATGGTGCAGGATCAAGTTACGGAATATCTAAAGTTAATAAAGAAACTGAACTAGTTAATGCAATACATAAAGCATCAGAACATGATAATGAAGTTTTAATTGAAAGTTTTGTAGATGGTACTGAGATAAGTTGTGGTGTTTATTTGGATGGAATTAATATCACTGCACTACCAATTACTGAAATTGTAAGTGAAAATGATTTTTTTGATTATGAAGCAAAATATGAAGGTAAATCAGAAGAAATTACTCCTGCAAGAATTAATAGTAAGCTTACATTAGAGATTCAGAAAACTAGTATATCAATTTATGAAAAGATGAAATTAGAAGGAATCTGCAGAATTGACTATATTATACAAGAGGATATCCCTTTTATTATTGAAATAAATACAATCCCAGGGTTATCAGAAGAAAGTATTATTCCTCAACAATTAAAAACTGCTAACATTAGCCTTTCAGAAGTTTTTGATATGTATTTATCTAACATTAATTAATTAAATATATTTGTAACCTAATTTACATCAAACTATGAGTGATAAAACAAATGATGAAAAGCTAAGAATCTTACAAGAAAGATTAGCTCAAATAAAACAAAAGCAAGAAACTCCAGTCCCAACAAGAAATCAGAGAGAGGAAGTTATTGAGATTGCTACTCCAAAGGATGAAGTTCCTCAGAAAGAACGCAATCCAATGTCATTTGGATGGGTAAAATATGTAGTGATTATTGGAGTGGTTGGATACGGTTCATTCTATGCTTACAATAATATTGATTTTTCTAATCTAACTTCATCAGAAGAAATTACTGAAGAACCAAAAGAGTTCGTTTTAGAATATAATTTAAATCTTAAAGGTGATAACATTAGTATAATTTCATCTTTTGAAGATGAAAATTCTGCTAAAGCAATGGTAAACGATTTAAAAGTAAAAGGCTATAAATGTGATTATTTTTATTTACCTAATAAATCAAATAGCACAGATGAATTATATAAAGTATATATAGGCCCTTATGAAAATAATGAAGAAACTAATCAATGGATAGAAAATATTGATTTAGAATTTGAGATTATAAAACTATAACTTTTAAAAAATACATATAAAAAAACCACTCAATGGGTGGGTTTTTTATATAAATATTTTTCTACTTAGCGTAACTAATTGCTCTGGTTTCTCTAATTACAGTTACTTTAACTTGACCAGGATAAGTCATTTCATTTTGAATTTTATCAGAAATCTGGAAAGCTAATTTTGAAGCTTCATCATCAGTAACTTTTTCACTTTCTACAACAACCCTTAACTCTCTACCAGCCTGTATTGCATATGACTTAAGCACACCAGGGTAAGATATTGCCGTCTCTTCAAGCTCCTTAATACGCTTAATATATTGGTCAGCCATTGCCCTTCTTGCTCCAGGTCTTGCTCCAGAAACACCATCACAAACTTGCACTAAAGGTGAAATTAAATTTGTCATTTCTACTTCATCATGATGGGCTCCAATTGCATTGCAAACCTCAGGTTTTTCTCCATATTTCTCAGCTAATTTCATGCCAATAATAGCATGTGGAGTTTCTGCATCATCAGGTGAAACTTTTCCAATATCATGTAATAATCCTGCTCTTTTAGCATATTTAGTATTCAAGCCTAATTCAGCAGCCATAGTCGCACACATATTAGCTGTTTCTCGAGAATGCTGTAACAAATTCTGACCATAAGAAGAACGGTAACGCATTCTACCAACCATCTTAATAAGTTCAGGATGCAAACCATGAATTCCTAAATCAATAGTTGTTTTTTTACCAATTTGAATAATTTCATCATCAATTTCATTTCTAGTTTTTTTAACAACTTCCTCAATTCTAGCAGGATGTATCCTGCCATCAGTAACAAGTTTATGAAGTGACAAACGAGCAACCTCTCTTCTTACAGAATCAAAACAAGAAAGCACAATTGCACCCGGAGTATCATCAACTACAATGTCAACCCCAGTTGCCGCCTCAATAGCTCTAATATTTCTTCCTTCTCTACCAATAATCCTACCTTTAACAGCATCATTATCAATATTAAAAACTGATACAGCATTTTCAATAGCTTCCTCAGTTGCAATTCTTTGTATGGTCTGAATTACAATTTTTTTAGCTTCTTGCTTAGCTGTTAACTTTGCATCTTCAATAGTATTTTGAACAATTTCTAAAGCTTCAGTTTTAGCTTCATTCTTCAATGTGTCAATTAATTGAGATTTTGCATCTTCAGCTGAAAGGTTAGAAATTTGCTCTAATTGTTCTACTTGAATTTTATGAGACTTATCTAGCTCTAACTGCTTTTTTGCTAAAACTGATTTCTGTAAATCAATATCTGATCTTAAGTTCTTAAATTCAGCATCTTTCTTATTTACTTCAGATAACTTCTGATTTAGTGTATTCTCTTTTTGATTTAAAGTACTCTCTTTTTGTTTTGCTTTTTGATGAATATCATTAATCTCATTGTTCTTTTTGTTAATAACCTTTTCGTGCTCAGATTTAAGTTCAATAAATTTTTCTTTTGCTTGTAAAAGTTTTTCTTTTTTAATTTGTTCCGCTTCTTTTCTAGCATCAGCAAGAACAGAATTAGCTTTAGATGAATTCTTTTTACTCAGAATAACAAAAGCTATACCTGCTCCTATTATCAATCCTACTATTCCTATTATTATTTCCATATTTTATTTTAATGATTAAAAAAAATCCCGCATTAATTGCTGAAAAACTCCAAAATAACATGAATAGGGATGCCGAAATATTGCAAACTTCCACTGTCTCAAATTGAGAACCCAAAGGGTTGAGGCCTGTTTTTAACATCTCGAGTCAAACCCCAATACTTTAAGTGTTGAGTTTAACAAAAATATTAATACGGGATAATATTATTTTTAAAGAACTATTTAAATTTTGCTACTTAAAATTGCCTCAATCTCAGTTAACTTTTCAGTAAAACCATCATCTTCAACAACATTTTTATTATTAACAGATTCAAACTTTGAAGCATATTCAATAAGGCACATAGCAAGTAAATCCTGCTTATCCTTAATAGCGTAATTCTCTTCATAAAACTTAAGTCTACCTTCAATTTGCTTTACAGCATTTCTGATGTATTCTTCTGATTCACGCTCAATCTTCATAGGGTAAATACGATTTGCAATATGCAGTTTTATCGATAATTTATCTCCCAATTTAATTCTATTTATTTAGTAACGCAATACATTTATCTATCTCCCGTACATACTCATTGATCTTTAATCTTGTTGATTTTACTTCCTCTTTACTAGCGTCAACTGACTTTGAGATATTCATGAGTTTTACTTTATCCTGCAAAGCGACAATTTGGCTTTCTTTCTCTTGTAACCGTACATTTAAAGTATTATTATTTCTTTGTAAATCTAATTTTTCGGCATTAAGCTGGTCGTACTTTGCTATCAGTTTTCCAACTTTTACCTCTATGTTATTTATAATCGTTTTCACTTCAAAATAATTGTTACAAACTTAGATATTTTAAATATAATAATCCCACTTTTTTGATGTTATATTTGCTGAACTTTTTAAAAATCATTATTTCTCAAAAAAAAATGAAAATATTAAAATTCTTTTTACTGATAGTCATGCTATTAACTTACACTAGTACAATAGCCCAAGATTATAGCGCTCCTCTTAATTTTAGAATGTTGCTTTCTGGCACTTTTGGAGAATTAAGAGGAAATCATTTTCATGCAGGAATTGATATAAAAACAGAAGGAGTTGAAGGACAGAAAGTTTACTCAATTGCTGATGGATATATCTCAAGAATTAAAGTTTCAACTTGGGGATACGGAAAGGTTTTATACATCACCCACCCTGAAACAGGACACACTTCAGTTTATGCGCATTTGCAAAGTTTTAGTGCGAAAATTGACAGCATTGTAAAGAAAAAGCACTACCAAAAAGAAAGCTTTGAAATTAATTTTTACCCAAATGCAAATACTATACAAATTAAAAAAGGAGAAGTTATTGCTTTATCAGGAAATAGTGGAGGAAGTGGTGGAGCACATTTACATTTTGAAATAAGAGATACTAAAACTGAGCATCCAATTAATCCCTTACAATTTGGGTTTAATATTGCAGACAACATCCCTCCTAACTTAAGTAAATTGAAAATTTATGCCTTTGACACTACACTAATTGATGGTTACAATAAAAGTAAAATCATCAATATTAAAAAAACCAATAACAAATATGCAATTGATGAAAACCCAAAAATTAATGGAAGTTTTGGATTAGGAATTTCCACTTATGACAAATCAAATGACAGTTACAATAAGAATGGTGTTTACAGCATCAAACTTTGTGTTGACACAAATATCTGTTACAAATTTACAGTTGATGAACTAGATTTTAGTACTAGTAGATTTATAAATGCTCATATTGATTATGCTGAAAAAAAAGAAAGTAAAAATAAATACCACAGATGCTATAAACTACCCAACAATAAACTTACAAATTATTCCAGTTTAATAAATGATGGAATAATTAATATTCAAGATACTTTAACTCATCTTATCTCCCTAGAGGTTACAGATATTTATGGCAACATTTCAGAATTAGATTTTAATATCAAATCAACAAATAATCCATTTTTAAATAGATGCCCACTTCCAAAAGATACTATCAATACACCTTTTGCAATAAATAAAGTTAATATCTTTAAAGATAATGAACTAAATCTCCACATGGAAGCCAATTCTTTATATGAACCAATAATGTTTCATTACGAAACTACTGACTCTATAGAAGGAGTTTTCGGGAAAGTGCATCATGTTCATTTTGACAATACTCCAGTGCATAAAAAATATGTTCTTTCAATAAAAGCAATTGTTCCTGATTCGATAAAAAGGAAAACCTATATTGCCACTACTGACATAAAAGGAAACTTTTGGTATTTGGGAGGTATTTGGAAGGATAGTATCATTAGAACAAAAACAAGACAATTTGGGAATTTCTGCATTATAGCAGACACTACAAATCCTGAAGTGAAGGGGGTGAATATTTATCCTGGAAAAAAATTCAACACTCAAACATCAATAAAACTAACTATTAAAGATATTAATAGTGGTATAAAATCCTACAGAGGAGAGATTGATGGAAAATGGATTTTGATGGATTACGATTATAAAAGAAATCTATTAAGATATGATATTGATGAAAAACTTACAAAAGGAAAACACACTTTTACTTTAAAAGTAACAGATAATGTTAATAATGAGAAAGTTTATACAGCTGATTTTACTTATTGAGATTATTTTCAGCAAAATTCTGCATATAATCTTTTATTTGATCACGAACTTGACGGTAAACTAATAATTGCTCTTCTTTAGTACCAATAGCATCAGCAGGATCAGAAAAGGAATGATGAATTAATTGCTTTGCTTTTGGATAAATTGGGCAAATCTCTTTTGCATTATCACACACTGTAAAAACAAAATCAAAATCAATATCAGCATATTCATCAGCATGATTTGATTTAAAATCAGCAATATCAATTCCAATATTTTTCATTGCTTCAACTGCAAAAGGGTTCACAGCCTCTGGTTTGGTACCAGCACTATAAACCTGTGTAATTGGTGAAAAATATTTCAACAATCCTTCAGCCATTTGTGATCGACAGGAATTACCTGTACAAAGTATCAGTACTTTTTTCATGTCTATTTTTTAGCTTTTACTTTTTCGTATTGCAATAGGGCAATAAAGAAGATGTTAATTCCAAAGATTACACAAAGTTGTGGAGCTTTAGTATAGTAATATAGGTAAGGGCTTATTAAAGCAGAAAGCAATAACACAAACTTAAAAGTATTATTCATTAACAAATAAACCTCTTTGGATATATTATAGATTTGCCTGAATAAAATTGAAAAAATAATGAAGAAAACACCAATTTCCTGAGTAAACAGTAATGGAATTTTTATCTTTTCATATGGAAGTTTTAAATCTGCACTCGGGATTTCAGGAGCAAAAGTAAATATAACCCCTACCATGAAATAAAAGGCAGGCACTAAAGTTGCTGAAATAAAGTATGGTTTTACCATAATTTGAATTTTATGGATGCAAATATACTAAACTTGATTTCAGATAGTTTAGTATTCTAATTTAAATCTTATTTTTGCAACTTATGCGCAAAGTGCTCTTACTTACTTTATTTTCAATACTTTCCTTTCTTGGGTTTAGCCAAAGCATTAGTGGTACTATTACTGATGGAGAAAACAACACGCTTCCTGCTGTTAATATTGCTATTTTAAATACAAGTATTGGTGCTACTTCATTAAATGATGGAAGCTACAATATGGAAGTTCCTGCCAATAAATCCATGGTGGTTGCTTATAGTTTTATTGGATATGAAATAGAGAAGATAAGACTACCAATGCTTAAAAGGGGACAAAACTACACACTTAACATTCAACTAAAAGCAAAAAACACTTTACTAAATGATGTAATAGTAAAAGACAAAAAAAGTAGAAAAGAATCTTTTAACAGAATTAAACCTAAGCATGTAAAGATTTTACCTGGGAGTCAAGGAGGTATTGAGGCAATACTTAAGACTTTACCAGGGGTAAGTTCAGCTAATGAGTTGAGCTCACAATATTCTGTAAGAGGAGGTAACTTTGATGAAAACCTAGTTTATGTAAATGGAATTGAAGTTTATCGTCCGTTTTTAATTCGAGCAGGGCAACAAGAAGGGTTAAGTTTTGTGAATACTGATATGGTTAGTAGTATCTTATTTTCAGCAGGAGGTTTTGAAGCCAAGTATGGCGATAAAATGTCATCAGTACTAGATATTACGTACAAAAGACCAAGAGAAAATGCTGCTAGCTTACAACTAAGTATGCTTGGCGGTTCTGCTCATTTTGAAGGAGCAAGTAAAAATGGAAGATTCTCCTATTTGGTTGGCGCCAGACATAAAACAAACGAATATGTATTGAATGCTATGGACACCAAAGCAGACTATATTCCAAAGTTTTCTGACTTACAAACTTTTATTAACTATGAGTTAAATACCAATTGGCAAATTAGCTTTTTAGGAAACATTAGTAAAAATGAATATACTATGATTCCTGAAAATAGAGATACTGAATTTGGAACCCTAAATGAAGCACTAAAACTTACCATTTATTTTGAAGGACAAGAAGTTGATAAATACGAAACCTACTTTGGAGCATTAAGCACAACTTACCAACCTTCTACGCATCTAAATTTGCAATTTACAACCTCAGCATTTCAAACCTTTGAACAAGAAAACTTTGATATACTTGGAGAGTATTGGCTGTATCAATTAGAAAACAATTTAGGATCAGATGATTTTGGGAATATCGCTTTTGATAGAGGAGTTGGAAAATACATCAACCATGCCAGAAACAGCTTAAATGCTAGAGTAATTAACTTTTCACATAAAGGAAATTACAATAATGAAGACCTAAAAGTAGATTGGGGATTCCGAGCACAAAAAGAAGAAATTGAAGATAAAATATCAGAGTGGAACTTAATTGACTCTGCATTTTTTAACTACCCTCATCCAAATGACAATATAGGTGGAGAAGCTGATCCAAATCAGCAGATAGTAATGAGTGAGCTTTTAAAAACTCAAATCAATTTATCATCTTACAGAAACTCTGGGTATATGCAGTTTTCAAAAGACATTAATAACATTACTATAAATGCAGGGACAAGAGGTAGTTATTGGACTTACAATGAGGAATTACTTCTTAGCCCAAGAGCAACTATTGCCTATGCCCCACTTTGGGAAAAGGATATTGTTTTCCGTGCAGCAAGTGGTATTTATTACCAATCTCCTTTTTACAAAGAGCTAAGAACTCCTGAAGGAACACTTAATTCAAATATTAAAGCTCAAAAATCAACACACTATGTAATGGGGGCTGATTATTTATTTTATAGTTGGGGAAGACCGTTCAAATGGATAACGGAAGTGTATTACAAAAACTTAGAAAACCTCATTCCTTATAAAGTTGATAATGTTCGCATACAATATTTAGCCAATGATTTATCAAACGGATACGCAAAAGGTATTGATATGAAAATAAATGGGGAGTTTGTTAGTGGAGTAGAAAGTTGGGCTAGTTTATCAGTAATGAAAACTGAGGAAGATATAGTTGGGGATTATATCACTAATGCTGATGGAAGCACATCTGAAGCTGGTTTTATTCCAAGACCAACTGACCAAAGAGTAAATTTCTCTATGTTTTTTCAGGATTACATTCCTGGAAACCCTAACTATAAAATGCACTTAAACATGGTGTATGGAACTGGTTTATCATTTGGCCCTCCTAATAGTGAAAAGCACCAAGATGTATTACGAATCCCTGATTACAGAAGAGTGGACATTGGTTTTTCTGCAGTGCTAAAAGATGAAAATAAAAAAAGCAGAATCAAATGGCTGAATGCGTTTAATAGCATTTGGGTTAGTGCAGAAGTATTTAACCTGTTGGATATTAACAATACAGTTTCCTACCTTTGGGTTGCTGATGTTTCGGGTAGGCAATATGCAGTACCTAACTACCTTACGGCAAGGCAACTTAATGCCAAACTGATTCTTAGTTTTTAACAGAGAGCTAACAACTTAATTAACAAGATTTAAACAAAAACAAAAAAGCCGAGCAAATGCTCGGCTTTAAATTCTAAGAACTAGTAACTAGTCTCAAATCTATTTCATCAACTTTTCAGCTAACGAGTTATTATAAATTTCTTTGTACTCAGAAACCATTCCAAAGTTAGTATCATCAACAATAATTTTACCTTGAGTAACATGTCCTAATAACATAAAAGGAGTATTTGTTTCTTTTAATGTATCTAAAAAATCATCCTCTCCTGTTTCAGTAACAGAAACTACCACTCTTGATGGCGATTCACCGAATAAAAATGCATCTTCTCTACCTTCTGAACAGCTTACAATTTCAAATCCTAAGTTATTAGTAAATGAGCTTTCTAACAGAGTCATGAATAACCCTCCATCAGCAACATCATGAGCTGATTCAATTACTCCTGCTCTAATTAATTTTGTAACAGTTTGTTGCATATCATACTCAGCATCCAAATCAAACTTTGGAGTTGATGATTCTTTTATGCCATGATAAGAAACTAAATATTCCGAACTTGAAATATCATTTTCACATTTACCAATTAAATATATTAAATCCGATTTTCCTTCAAAAGCTAAAGAAGTAATGTGTTTCTTATCCTCAACAATACCTAACATACCAATAGTTGGAGTTGGGAATACAGGAACTTCAGTACCCTCTACTGACGATTGATTATAGAAACTAACATTACCACCAGTTACAGGAGTGCCAAATTTTTCACAAGCTTTACTCATACCTTTAATAGCACCAACAAACTGCCAGTACACTTCAGGATTATAAGGGTTTCCAAAGTTTAAACAATTAGTAATTGCTGATGGAATACCACCTGAACAAACAATATTACGAGCTGCCTCAGCAACTGCCATTGCAGTTCCTTCTTCAGGATCAGCATTTACCATTCTAGCATTACAATCAACCGTCATTGCTAAGGCTTTATCTGTTTCTTTTAAGTTTACTATCCCAGCATCAGTTGGCATATTCGTACTCATATTTGCAGTACCTACCATTGAATCATACTGCTCATAAACCCATCTTTTTGATGCAATATTTTCATGTCCTGTTAAAAATTTAGCAACCTCAACTAAATCTTTTGGTTGCTCAATATTATCAATATGGAATTTTTTCCATTCTTGATAATAAGCTGGCTCACTCCACTCTCTATGATAAACTGGAGCACCTCCTCCTAATACTAAATCATCACAAGGAACATCACCAACCAATTCACCATGCATGAAATATCTTACTCTTTCTCCCTCAGTAACTACACCAATTTCTTCACAAGATAAATCCCATTTATCAAAAATAGCATTTACAATATCCTCTTTTCCTTTATGTACAACAACCAACATTCTTTCTTGAGATTCTGATAAAAGAATTTCCCAATCTTTCATATCCACTTGGCGAGTAGGCACTTTATCCAACCATAAATCCATACCGTGTTTACCAGCTGCTGACATTTCATTAGATGAACAAGTAATACCAGCAGCTCCCATATCTTGCATACCAACTACAGCATCAGTTTTTCCTAGCTCTAATGTAGCTTCTAATAATAATTTTTCTTGAAAAGGATCACCAACTTGTACTGCAGGTAAATCATTTACTGAATCTTCTGATATATCTTTAGATGCAAATGAAGCACCATGTATTCCATCTTTCCCTGTACGAGAACCTACTATAAATACAGGATTCCCTACCCCTGATGAAGTAGCTGAAATCATTTCTCCTTTTTTCATAATTCCTGCTGAGAATGCATTTACAAGTGGATTAGTATTATAGCAATCATCAAAGAAAACTTCACCTCCAACAATTGGGATTCCAAACGCATTACCGTAATCACCAATTCCTTTAGTTACTCCTTTTACCAACCATTTTGTTCTATCTAATTCAATATTACCAAAACGCAAAGAGTTAAGCTGAGCAATTGGGCGAGCCCCCATAGTAAATATATCTCTGTTAATACCTCCAACTCCAGTAGCAGCTCCTTGGTAAGGTTCTAATGCTGATGGATGATTGTGCGACTCAATCTTGAAACAACAAGCTAATCCATCACCAATATCAACAAGTCCTGCATTCTCCTCTCCTGCTTCCACTAACATATGAGGACCTTCTTTTGGTAAAGTTTTAAGCCAAACAATAGAGTTTTTATACGAGCAATGCTCTGACCACATCACACCAAAAACACTTAATTCAGTAAAGTTAGGAGTTCTTCCTAAAATCTCTATAATTCTATTAAATTCTTCTGGTCTAAGCCCCATCTCTTGGGCTTGTTCAAGTGTAGCTAAAGTAAGTGTTGCCTGTGATGACATATTATTGTTTTTAATTAAAGTGCAAAAATAGTTTTTTTAGATAGTAAAGCTATTCCAAAACACAAAATAAGTTTAGTGTTTTGAACATTTTTTCAAGATGTTAGTTTAGCTGATAATTGGATTGTATTTTTCAGGGATTTTTCCTTCAATATTTTTAAACTGCTCTTGTATAAAAAGCATATCCTTTTCAATATCATCAGTTGGAATAAACTGATTAATAATACCTACTTTTTTATTTTTATAATCCATTGCTAAAAGCAAGATTGGTAAGTTGGCATTATTTGCAATATGATAAAAACCTGTTTTCCATTTTTCTACTCTTGATCTTGTGCCTTCTGGTGCAATTCCTAAAATTAAATCATCAGTACTATTAAAGCGCTCCTCCAATTGCTCGACAACATTGTGTTTTGTATTTCTATAAACGGGAATACCTCCATTCCATTTAAAAAAAGCACCTAAAACAGGCACAAAAAATGAACTTTTAATAAGATATTTTGGGGTAATACCACAAATATAACCATAACATCTACCAATTAAAAAGTCCCAATTTGAAGTATGAGGAGCAGCAATAACGATACATTTTTTAGGATAATTTAAAGAGCCTATTACCTCCCAACCCATAATCCAAAAGATAAACTTTGATAATATTTTTTTCATTAAATATATTTTTCACAAAGATATCAGTAAAAATTGTA
>ENA-OSET01002322-OSET01002322.1-sediment-metagenome-genome-assembly--contig:-NODE-2322-length-18511-cov-20.107573_pt1 | contig 18511 bp, 15 predicted proteins | sample MGYA00237882_ERZ534229 | MGnify/ENA primary metagenome ERZ534229 (study PRJEB26408, sample SAMN06266212) | sediment metagenome | isolation source: Hudson Canyon methane seep mesocosm | place... | reverse complement strand
AGTCCTTTTTTCCCTGAAGTAGCTATTTGTATTATGTATTTCTGCTCTAATGCCTCACCTAACAACTGTATGTTGCTAGGGGTATCGTCGATAATTAAAATCTTTAAGCGTCTACTATTCATTTCGTTCAAACTCTGCTTCTACCTTTTCTGATAAGGCTTGTTGCAGTATATACTCTCGAGCCTCTTCAAAACACATATTACTAATTAATCCGTCTAGCCTATTTAATTGCTCAGATAAACGACTGTGATTAAGTGATTGATAAAGTTTTTTAAAATGACGAATAGAGCTAAACATATTATCCGCTAAAAGCGACTCTAGCTCTTGAAGTAGTTGCCTGATCATTTGTTGTTCTTGAAGCGTGTAATTTAATCTTGAACCAGCCGGTTCTCCAGGCTTTTCTTTTGATACTGCTTCTAATGTATTTGATGATTTGTTAGGTTCCTGTAATAAGTTTTTAAATTTTTCGTCTATTTCAACCGTCACTTCAAACCAGAAACGCGACCCTTTCTCATGCGAACTTTCACAGCCTGTTTTTCCGCCCATCAACTGACTCAACTGGTGGACAATTGATAACCCTAAGCCCGTCCCTCCAAAATGTCGCGTTTTACTACTATCAATCTGAGAAAAAGGTTTAAATAGTAAATCTTGCTTAGTTTCATCAATACCTATACCACTATCTTGTACTGAAAACGCTAACACCGCAGTATTGGTATTTCGGCTTACTTCAATCACATTAATATAAATAAAGCCTTTCTCGGTAAATTTAATCGCATTACTTATTAAATTGGATAACATTTGTTGTATGCGATTACCATCAGCCAAATAGCTATTTTTATGTTCAAGCGTACAATTTGATTTAATAAGTAAACCTTTATTCTCTGCTGACTCCTTAAAAAGCAAACATAACTCCTGGATAGTGTCACAAGGGTTGAAATGATTAATATCTAAGCAAATTTTACCCGCTTCAATTTTTGACAAATCCAAAATATCATTAAGTAACGCTAATAAGCCCCGTCCCGATTTCAATGCAACCCCTGCATGTTTTTGGCGTTCTGAAGCTGTTAATTCAGGAGCTAACAGTAATTCTGTCATACCTAACATAGCATTCATTGGTGTTCTGATTTCATGAGACATGACTGCAAGAAATTCACTTTTTGCTTTATTCGCAACCTCCGCTGCTTTCGTTTTTAATTGATTATTTAAAATCAAAGCTAGATGACTAAAAAAAGGAGCCAAATAATTTCGCATTTGAGCTGACCCCAGCATATTGGAAATTTTAATAACGCCAATAATTTTTTGATTAATGAGTAACGGAATCAACCAATCCCACGCATGAGGAACAGTGGAATTTAACAACCCTGCACCTGATAGACTAGTAGGCGTTTCAATTAATTTTTTTTGTGTGATTAATTTTAAAACTAAAGGGTCCTTAATTTCTGACAAAATAGTACGCTGGCCCTCCATGTTGGCATAATGTATTTTCTCTTCTTCCCAATAATAAATTTCAATATCAGTACCACCGAGACACTCACCCAACCCCATCATTAAACTAGTGAGCATACTTTCAATATCTTCACCTATATTTAAAATCTCCAATAGATGGTGAATCAAAAACAAATTAGCTTTTTCTTCTGATAATCGTCTAATCCGAACCTTCTGCTTCTGGCTCTTCTCCCGCAACTGAACAATGTCAGAGTCATTGTTCATTATTTAAATGACCGAGTTTATCCTGGATCGCATCAGCCATCACGGTTTCCAATTCCTGTAAATCCACATCCAGCCAATGCAAAGGCAGATCAACAAAGGCAGCTGCTTTTTCTGCAGCCACCGTAAAATCATCCGTACAAGGAGTGCGCAATGCTAGAAAATACTTATGACTACTATGAAATATTTCTCGTATAACAGAAACATTGTTACCAAAACATTCGGTAATCATCGGTTCCCATGTAAGCGCCCAGTCTTCTAATAAAAAATAAGCCCCTTTAGAGAGTTCCTGCATAAAATACTCATAGCCTAACAGCATGACCACGCAGTTCTGTCCATGAGTTCGACAGGTTTTATGATCTTCAAGTAAACTATCCATCTTTGGGTGACAGCTACCATAAAAAACAACCGTATTATTTCCTTTTTGCTGTTCTTCATCTAACGCTTCATTTAGCTCGTTGGATAATCGATTAAAATAATTATGCAAAGCAGAATTCAGATAATGTGTATCAATTTTCCAGTTGTTCTTTGCGATTAAAAAATCAACTTCCTTATGTAAAATTGAACAACCTACCAAGACCAATTTATCTGATTTTTCTTCAATAATAGGAATTTTTTTCATCAGTATCTCCCGTATTCAAAAGCAGCCTCTAACATGGCATGGATGTTTTCTTCGGGTATATCCATAGGCATTAGCCCCGTACCAAACAGAAAATGTTCTCCGTTCTTACCTATATTGATAATCCGTTTAACCTCTGCACGCGTTTCTTCTTTACTCCAATGAATCATTTTAATGTCATCGATAAGCCCACAGGTTAAACCGCGTGTATTAATGATACGTTTTGACTCTGTTATATCATCTAAAGGGCTTAGATAAAACGCAGCAACCTTTAATTGTTCAATAGCTAAATCGACGATATTATTATATGGTGCAGTACCGCAATAATAGACGACATCGCCAACTCCAGACGCTAAATCACGCTGCATCCAAGGCATACTCCATTCTGATATCATCTTTTTGGGAATAAAATAAGGTGATCCAAATGGGGTGGAATAAACAATAACATTTGCACCCGCAGCACGCAAAGCAGGTATTTGTTGCTGTATAAAATCACTGCATTTTCGTACCAGTTCATCACGTAAATCAGCTGGGCCCGCTAATACCAATTCCATCCATTTATCCATTCCCATCAGTAAAACTGGCAATGTTGTAGATGCAGTTACATAAGCACAGATAGGGTGGGTTGCTCCCACTTCATCACGCAATATTGCGAGACAATCTTCCATTGATTGCCAGTGAGGGTGCAGGGTAATATCTTCAGGAATCTCAAAATCTGCTATATCATCCCAAGTCTTAATGACAAAATCAGCGACATTTGGCACGCCATCCTTAGCAAACAAAATCTCCTTACAACCTAATAACTGGGCTTCTTTACCCACATAACTTAAACTCCAAACATTATCATGGCCGTAGCGTTTAAGCATTTTTAACTGTGCATCAGCAACATATTCTCCACGAGAAAAGTACTCTTTAGGAGAAAGATTTAATTCGCGCGCGCCCTGGTCTAATAAATTACAGAATATGGGAATTCTTGGTGCGGGTTGTCCATTTACAGCAGCAGATAAGATCTCCAGTGGTGTCATGAGGCTTTTACCTCTAGAATTAATTGACTGATGATTTTTGCTGCGGTAACACCATCGGCAGCCCAGTTATCTGCACCCGCCTTCGTATACAACTCATGGTCAAACCGATAAGGGGCTCCACCTACAACCAGCTTTATCTGATTTTCTAGGTTACGTTCGTTTAACAAGGCCCGAACACGTAAACTGCCATCTTCTCCTGTTGCGGTATGTACCATCATTGATGAAATAGCAATGACTTGTGCGTCTTGTTCAACTGCTGCATCAACAAAGTCTTCTGCTTTCACATTTACGCCCAGATCAACGACATCGACCATCATCGATTTTAGACAGCCAATAACAATGCGTTTGCCTAAGGAGTGTAAATCACCGTATGCCGTACCAATAATCACACGCCCTATCACCTCAGGTGGCGTAGAAAATTTAGTCAACATTGTTTCGGTTATTCCTGCGGCAATTTGTGCCGTCATGAAATGTTGCGCTAGATTGGTATCAGGATCTTTTTCAATCAATGCCATCATTTGTTCAATAGAAGGAATGATGATATTAAATACGACCTGTTCAGGAGTAATACCTTGTTGAAGTGCTGACTCAACGACTTCAAGCGCAGTCTCTTTATCAATGTCAAAAACAGCTTCGTTATAATCTTTAATATAGGTTTCAAACATTATTTATCTCCTACAAAGGGGATTAATCGCAAGTGGTTAATAAAACAGTCATCATAATCTGGATAATGGGATAAATTTATTACCTGAATCTTATTTCTTAATTGTTGATTGATTTCTTTACTATCAGGCACTAGTAGCATTTTTTCACAGCCAGATAATGCAGAGTTACCAAACAACTTAATTCGAGAGCAATCCATGCTGGGTAACAAGCCGGTCAGCTGTGCATTATGCAGGTTTAAGTGCTGTCCAAAAGCACCACAAACCCATAATTCACTTAAATCTAACATGGAAATATCAGCTAAAGCAAGTAGCTGTTGCATGGCGGCGGCAGTAGCCGCTTTGGCACGTTGAAAAGCATCTATATCCTTTGATTTAATAATAGTGCAGGGATTGCCTTTATCCAAATAAAATCCTTCAGGATTTGGGTTGGCAAAGCGACCCGATAGCTTAATCTCCTCATCAAGCCTCAATAAAGCAATCGCATCAACAAAACCAGAGGCACAAAATCCTTTAGGAGTATCTGTGCCGATAACATCTAAAATAAAGTGATCATCCTTTTTCTTAACCGAACGAATAGCGCCGGCATCCGCACTTAATCCATTTTGCAAACCCACGCCTTCAAATGCAGGCCCCCCTGGAACAGATGTTAACCAAATTTGTTTGCCATCCCATAATGCAATTTCAGTATTGGTACCAAAGTCAGCAAACAAAACAGGCTCTGTTTGCTGAGTCATATTGATTGCCAGTATCCCCGCTAAAATATCAGAACCAATAAAACCAGCTATGGGTGCTTGAATGGCTATTTCAGCATTGGGCATGCGCCAGGCATTTTTCCATGCTTCTATATCTTCAGGAATACAAGGGATATGACCTTCCCAATTATCTGGATCATAGAGTTGACTACCATCTTGTCCACTTAGCAAAGCCAGCATTGCAGTATTACCAACAATACTGACTAACCCCACTTTTTCTAGAATAGATTTAATTTCGCCAATATCCCGGGCTAAGATATCTCTAATACCCTGAATAATGGCATCTCGGACAATTTGGCTTAATGATTGTAGATCCTCACCTCGTTGCCGGTGAACATCTAAGCGGGTTAAAACATCTTCACCTAAAGCGACTTGAGGGTTATTGCCATGCCGGGAGGCAATTCGCTTTTGTTGTTTTCTATCCCAAAATGACAGGCGAATATGGGTCGTACCTAAATCAACAGCTATTGCGTAGATAGCTGAATTTAAATCAAGTTGAGGAGTGTTGTAATCAGACCAGTCATTGAGATCTAATGACTTCCAGTTAGAAGTTGGGGCAGGGTCTTGTAAGAAAACTTCAGCATCACTTTTAAGATACAGCTGGCAAGCTAGCCGCACGCCATTGTCACGATCAACAGCGGGTATTTTTTGCCACTCAGCCAAAGTAGGTGAGCTAAACTCGCCTTTAATAGTTTGAATGGTACAAGCACCACAAGTAGCAATGCCGCCACAGGCAGCACGTACTCTTAGCTCTGCAAGATCCAAAGCCAGGCGTACAGATAAGCTTTCAGGAACGGTTAGTTGTAATGTTTGTACAGGTGTACGTAGAATTAAATTAAAATTTTTAACGATTCTATCCCGTTTGTTTTTAGGTAGACGTTATCATATTATTAATTTAATGTATTGAAGTATAACTATGTGTTTTCAAAAAAACAGACAGATATCGCTACTTTTAAAGCTCAGTAGGTCCGATTAGCGAAGCGTAATCGGACGCATGTTACTGATAAAAAGTGGAATAAGGCCAATCTTCAACGCATTTTACATAGCCATGTTTCAAGGGGTTTACATGAACATAGTCCACATGGCATTGATAATCCAAATCATCACGAATAACATGTTCCCAATAATGTCGTTGCAATACAACCCAAGCATCAATTTGAAAAGGATAACGGTTACGCACCTTTCGTACCGTATCACGTAATAAGTTTATCTCTCGAATCAACAAATTATTATCATGCCGCTGAAGAAGATTAACCGTAAAAAATACGTTCCACCAGGAATAAAGGCTCGTCGATAATTGGGCATTATTTTATATCACTCTGGAAAGCGGTAATATTAGCACAATAAACATGCGTCCGATTACGCTACGCTAATCGGACCTACGGGCTAAAAACCAACACTCTTTTCAGTATGTACTAGCTATTAACAAGGCTTTTTGATTAATTCAACCGCCATACTATGTTTTTATGCTTACCTGGATCTGGCTTAACTGTCCCCGCTTCCAAAGCAGAAATACAGTGAGAAAAGCGTTCAAACACATGTTCATCTGGAATTAGCCCAGAAATCAATCCTACATTACCAAACATATCCCTAGGCTGTTGTTGAACCCCTGTCATTAACACAATAATTCCTCGTTCTTTAAGGGCCAGAACCGCATCTTCAATCGCATAAATACCTGATTGATCTATATAGGGTACTTGCCGCATACGTAAGATGACTACGGTTACTTCTGGCAATACACTGATTCTTTCTTGTAACGTGGAAACAAAGCCAAAAAATACGGGACCATCAAAGCGTTTAATATAAACCTGCTGTCTAACTTCCTCAGAAATACTAGCCTCATCTTCCCAGGCTTCTTCTCTAGCAAAACTCCCCACAGAACCACCCGTTAATTGCTCTTCAACAATATCACTCATTTTCTTCATGAACAGCACGGATGCTAATACCATACCCACAGCAACAGCTTGCAATAAATCAACAAAGACGGTCATAGATAACACAACCAGCATAATAATTGAATCTGTCTTAGGTACCTGAGGAATATGCTTAATTCCTTTGTAGTCAATAATACCTATACCAACCGTAATCAAAATACCTGCCAAAACAGGTAAAGGGATTAATTTAGCGTAAGCTCCAGCTCCTAACAATACAACTAATAGCGCCACGCCATGAATAACACCGGAAACTCTAGTTGTACCACCCGAATTAATATTCACCACCGTACGCATAGTTGCACCCGCACCCGGGATACCGCCAATCATTGCTGCACCCATATTTCCCAGACCCTGTCCTATCAATTCTTTATTACTATCGTGTCGTGTCTTTGTCATATTATCTGCAACGATAGATGTTAATAATGAATCTATCGTACCTAAAGCGGCTAAGGTTAATGCAGGAATAATAAGTAACATTGGGTGACTCAAATCAATGTTAGCTAAAGTGTCAATTTGTAAGGCGGGTAAACCTTCAGGAATATCACCAATTATTTTGACATCCAGCCCCATCACTGTTGAAACAACCGTTAATGCAACTAAGGCAACTAAGGCACTGGGTATCAGTCTTGTAATTCGTGGAAAAATATAAATGGTCACAATCGTTGCCAATGACAATGCAACAGAAGCAATATTGATTTGGTCAACAATGGTAGGTAATTCTGAAAAAATATCCAGAATCTTCTTGGGAGAAGTGTGACCTAAAAAGGGAAAAATCTGCAATACAATAATAATGACACCAATACCACTCATAAACCCGGACACCACAGGGTACGGCATATAGCGTATATATTGACCAATTTTAAACACGCCTAATAAAATCTGAAAAACACCTGCGAGTAAAAAAATAGCAATAATAGTACCCATTGCTGACTCCAGCGTTCCTCCATGGGTATCAATAGCTGTTGAAATAACAACAGCAGAAACCACAGTCATAGGACCGGTAGGGCCACTAATCTGGGTAGGCGTACCACCAAACCAGGCAGCAATCATACCTATGGCTATTGCACCATACAAGCCGGCAATAGCTCCCATTCCGGATTGCAAACCAAAAGCCAATGCTAAAGGTAAGGCAACAACACCGGCAGTTAAGCCACCAAAAAAATCACCTCTTAAATTTGAGGTGTCCATTATGTTTTTATCGTTCATTTTTTATATTACAACAGGTAAAAATAGTTCATCATTTCTATTGTTTTAAATAGTTTAATGATTTTGACTGGAGAAAAGTAACTGTTCACCTCCCCCTAAGCTCTCTTTTCCTAGGAGAGTGTGACTGAACGCTTACAAATAAAAGACAACCATTTTAGTATTACTACCAAGGCATTACAACGACTAGACTATATTCCGTATTACTTTTAGATTAAAGTAATTCTTACACACTGCTTAGCAAACTTCCTAATCGGCACACTTTGATGCAAATATTCTTTAAAAAATTTATTAACATCCATAGGTGCAAGATAAGCATAAACTCCAACACCTGTTTTTGATGTAAATTCATCACTCAATATTTCGATAAATACCGCCCTGACAGTATTCACTTCGCCACTACTATTTAATGTTTTCATAACAACCACCACTTCATTTATTTACTATAAAATGAAGCATAAAAAATGCCTTTTACTAAAAGGTCTTATTTATCAGTGGAATAAAAAAATGTAACTTAGCATGTCAATATTTCCACACGGGTATTGCTATTTATTGCGTTATTTTCTCAAGCAAGCGTTCAAATTCAAATTGATCGACTAATTGTTGCAATTGGTTTGCTAAACCACTATCAATTTGATTGATTTTTTTAATCGCAACAACACTCTGCTCTATATCTAAACTGGTTGCCGCATCGTTTAATTCAGCGATTAAGTGTTCAGGAATATTACTTATCTGTTCTGCTGATATATCAGCAGACTTCATGGTACTTTCTATGGCATCTTCATCATAAACATACTGAATACCAAGATATTTAGCCATACAATCAAATATTTCTTCATCCCTATAGGGTTTGTTCACAATCTCACTTGCACCCGCTTGTATAAGTGTTTGGCGTTCCTGATCAAATACCGAGGCTGTTACCGCAACAATATTAACAACATCTCCACCAGGCAAGGCTCTAATTTGTTTTATGGCTTCAATGCCATCCATCACAGGCATTCGCCTGTCCATCCAGATAAAATCTGGATTCCATGTCTTAAATTGCTCAATACCCTCTTGTCCATTCACCGCTTCATACACGCTAAAGCCAACGGATTCTAATAATCGTTTTAACAATAATCTGTTTTCCAGCTGATCCTCTACAACTAATATCCGCTTGTGCGATTGACCTGGTGCAATACCAATAACCTTTTGTACGGAGACAGGTTTGATCTGTATAGCTGTTTTTTCATTAACTTTTTGAACAGGAATTTGCACTCGAAATAACGCACCTTCTCCCAGTTCACTACGCACTGAAACATCACCTCCCATCAATTCAACATATTGATTGGTAATCGCTAAGCCCAAGCCCGTACCATTTTGGTCTGCTTGCTCACCTGCTTGCATAAACGCACTAAAAATTAGCGGTATCTGTTCTTTAGCGATCCCCCTACCAGTATCCTCAACTTCTAAGTTTAAGGTAATCGTATTTTTATCCTGCACTTCTAGCGTATTTAAGCGTAAAACGACACTCCCCTTATCTGTACACTTAATTGCATTGCTTAATAAATTGACTAAAATCTGTCTGATTTTAGCGGCATCACTATTCACATACCTTGGAAAAGATGAGGACTGGTCTAATTCTAATATCAACGTTTTACTTTCGGCTCTTTCCTGCATCAAATCTATAATGTCTCGAATCAATACCCCCAAATCAAAAGGCTGGTTAGCTAATTCCATACGCCCTGATTCAATTTTCGCCATATCAAGCACATCATTTATCAAGTTAAGCAAATGATTGCCACTGCGATTAATAATTTCTAAATTTTCTTTTTGAGCTGGCGTTACATTAATATCGTCTTTCATCAATCGAGAAAAGCCTAACACCGCATTCATTGGAGTACGCAATTCATGACTCATATTAGCCAAAAAAATACTTTTAGACCGATTGGCGATCTCTGCTTCATTCTTTGATTTTTCAAAATCAGCACTCAGCTTTTGTAAATGCGCATTACTTTTTTCTAAATCCTGAGTACGCTCTACAACGTGTTGTTCCAAGCTTTCATTTAAGTCAAGCAACTCATTTTTAGATTGCTCAAGCGCAACCATTGCATTATTCCGCTCATCTTTTCTTAATACAAGCTGATCAAGCATGGTATTAAAGTCATTAGCGAGCCTGCCAATTTCATCTTTTTTCTTAACATCCAGATGAATATCATAATGCCCTTTTGCCAATTTTTTGGTAGCAAACACCAAATCTCTCAAAGGCTTCACTACTATTTTACTAAGCATAAACTCTACAAAAACAAACAGAACAAAACCCAGCATCAACATACTGACAATGGTTTTAATTAATTGATCCTGTAGTTTCGTTTTTATGAATTGAGTACTTAAATAAACTTCTACCTGTCCAATAGACTCGGTATCATGCATGATTTTACGTTGTCTAAAAACAAAATCACCGGTTAGTTCTTGATAGCCCGATGTGACTTTCCAGTCTTCATCTCGTCGTTGTGCCACTAATAAATTATCTGCACCTCTCACAACAATTGCCTGTAAATTGTTATTCATCATTTCAGTCAAAATAATTTCATTAATCCATTCGTCATCCATTTCCCATAAAGGCAAAACTAAATTTTTTGCTAAGCGACTGATCGTTTGCTCACCACTTAACTCAAGCTCACTGTCTAAGTTTTGTTTTATTTCCTGAAATTCAATCAATGCATAAATACTAGTGCTCATAAAAACCACTAAAAGCAAGTAAACCGAAATTTTTGTTTTGATACTAGACATTAAGTTTATTCTTCAGTGACAAAATTATAAAGCTGACTAAATCGCTCCAACTCTTCGCGCCAGTTTGAAGCCAAATCTATTTGGCCCGTATGTTTTTTAATAATTTGCTGATACCTGCCTTCATCAATCAATGCCTTTAACGCTTGTTGATACTTAGCGCCAATTGTTTTTGCATTCGACTGCTCTTCATTGAGCATAATAGCAATAGGTGAGGCACTATTAGCCAACTCGATAGCCGAAAATTGATCTTTCAGATTGGGATATAAAGCATGAACTGTCTGTTGGCCAACTAAATCAATGACCAATGCCAAATCAATTCGCCCTAATTTAAGTTTTTTAAAAATTGATTGTTGCTTATAGCTGGTTTCAAAGTGGATGCCCTGCTGCTCAAACGCTAGCCTATCAACTAAAGTCCCTTTAAGTATGCCTATTTTGTACTGCTTTAGATCTGCTAAGCTTTGTAAATCAATGCCAGAGGGATGATTGGGTTTGTAGTAATAAAAGGCAGTACGATAAACCGCAATTGGGATAATACTGGCAAAATCACTGTGCTGTAGGTATAAAGATGGATTACCTAAATCATTATTTTGACTATCTTCAATAAGACGATTCAGCGGTTTAAAGCTAATGTTTGATTCCACCGCAGCCAACACAGACATTTCTTGTAGAATTTCGCCACACATACCATCGGCATGCATTTTTTTTGACCAGAAAGGAGGACTTTCATTTGCCCCAAATTCAATCACCTCGCCAAAACAAGACAAAGGAATTAACAGCGCCCAAATAATAAAATTTATTTTAAACATTAGACCTACTAAGTATCAACGAAAAATTAATTTAACAAAAATGGTGTCGTGTAGGAGCGTCCGCCCTCGGCGCGATTTTTTAAATTTATTAGAGAAAAGAGCATGGTTTTATTCGCGCCGAGGGCGGACGCTCCTACAAACACTCATGATCTTTGAAAATGTTACATTAAATAGACATTGGTACTTACTTAACGTTTAAATGCTTTATATATGACAACATATTAGCGTCATCACCTAAATGCTTTTGTAAAATGCTTTTAAACTCACCATTAGCAATGATTTTATTTAACCCTTGTTTGAATTTTTTTGCCGAACCTCTACCGTCAGGATGCTCAGCATTAAAAACAATACCTAACAAAATTTCTCCAGCCTTAGGTTCCAGCCTTACAAACAAATGCTTTTCATTAGGCATGTATTGCTCAGTCAATGTCTGTACTGTTAATTCAGGCTCACGTATAAAGTCGACCTCCTGATTTTGCATTTTTTTTAGCAAGGCTTGTAATCTAGCGTACTTAATCTTGATACCTGCGGCTTTGTATTTTTTTACACTAGCCCCTTTGTTAGTACCATAGGTTTTGTCTTGAAAACTGCTTAGCTTGCCATTCCAGTTTAACGCAGCCCTCTCAGCTGAGTTATATGAAAAATAATATTCATCTGTCGATAACACGGGGATAAAAAGTGCTTTTTTCTGCTCACTTTTATTCAAATTAAAATCATGCCCAATCATTGCTAAGGCATTTTCCCGGGAAAAATAATACTTAATCATATTTTGTGAGGGCAAAACATTGATATCCCCTGCTATTTTTTCTGCTTTTAAGACTCTTTTTATCAACTCGATTAACAGACCTTGATTTTTAGCAGTACTGCTAATAAAAGGAGGAAACTCCATTGCATGTATTTGATTTACATTGGCCACAAATAAGCTGGGGGCGACTCGAGGGCCTGTGGCAAAGCTTGTACTTGAATACATAACCAAACAAAATACAAAAGACCAAAATAATTTAGTTTTATTTCTCATATTCGTTACTCCATTAATCAGCAATAGCAGAGCTTGAAAGTGCTGTCACTTTATCCCACAAACCAAAATGCGCACCAAAAGGTGATGTTTGTGATAAAAAGATCGTCACAGTTTGCTCTTTAGGATTAATACTAAAACGGGTCGAATAATAGCCAGCCCATTCAAAGACACCTTTATCGCCACTATCTACGTTATGACTTCTATCCTGTTGGATGGCAAATCCCAAGCCAAATTTCCAGCCATGACTGTGCAACAAAGTCGCATCATGCTCACCAATGTGATTAGTGGCGGTCATTAACTCGACTGTTTTTCTGCTTAGCAAGCGAACCCCATCCAACTCGCCATTATTAAGAAACATTTGGGCAAATCGAAAATAATCATAGGCTGTTGATAACACACTGGCTCCCCCTGAGAGATATTTACCAGAGGTTTCATAAGCATCATTGGGGCACAATGCTAAATCACCGTCGATCAATGGCTCGGTCACTCGCGTTAAAGAGCCTTTCCAGTCACTATTCCAGTCTGCAGCCAATCGACTTAATTTTTGCTCAGGAATATAAAAATGGCTGTCCTTCATTTTCAGCGGCTGAAAAATTTCTGTTTGTACAAATTGATCAAACTTCTGCCCGGAAATGACTTCAATCAAGTAACCTAATACATCGACAGACAACCCATATTCCCATTCTTCTCCAGGCTGTGCATACAAAGGCAATTTAGCTAAACGCTTGACCATATCCCCAATGGTTTCATCTGGACGACAAAAACCATCAGTAATCCCTGCATCCCGGTAAAAGCTAACAACTTGCTCACGCTTGTCATTAGGAAACCAGCCCGTTGAGGCTAAATATAAAATGCCTGAGGTATGGGTTAATAAATCATGAATAGTCACTTCACGCTTAACAGGGACTAACTTATAAGGAAAATCGCTACCTTTAGGCAGCATTTCTATCACTTTTTGATTTTTGAATTCTGGAATATATTTTGAGACGGGATCAGAAAGCAGTAACTTACCCTGTTCATAAAGCACCATAATTGCAGTGCTGGTTATAGGTTTAGTCATTGAAACGATTCTGAATATCGAATCAGTCTTCATAGGCTTCTTGATATCAGCCAAGCCAGCAGCACGCAGGTGAGCTATTTCACCTTTACGTGCAATCAAGGTGACTGCACCGGCAATCTTCTTTTCACTAATATGTTGATCGATTAGCTGATCGACACGTTTTAAGCGTTCTGTTGATAGACCCACTTCCTCTGGCTCTACCACATCAAAACACAAGGCAATATTACTATTGGCCAGGAAAAACAAACCCAGCAAAGTAACCATATACTTCATATATACCTACCTGTTAATGTGTAAACATTCAGTCCCCCTCTTTGGAAAAGAGGGGTTAGGGGAGATTTTATTACACAATCCCCCTCAATCCTCCTTTTCCAAAGGGGAAGTGAATGACTACGTTAATGTAACTACGATTTATCTGAATTTATGATTAATCGATAAAAAATCATCAAATGAAGCAAAAAACAAATCAATCAGCTGAGGATCAAAATGCTTGCCACGTTGTTCTTTAAAATATGCAGCAATTTCTTCCATAGACCATGCTTTTTTATAACATCGATCACTACCTAAGGCATCAAAAACATCAGCAATCGCACATACCCGTGCTTCAAAACTAATATCATTACCCTTTAATCCACGAGGGTACCCCGAACCATCCCATTTTTCATGATGCTCAAAAGCAATATTAGCCGCCATTTTAAATAAGGGCCGATGCGAAACTGAGAGCATTTTATAGCCTAGTGCACTATGTGTTTGCATAACAGCCCATTCTTCAGCGTTATATGCTCCGGGTTTGTTCAAAACAGTATCCGGCACAGCTACCTTACCTATATCATGCATAGGTGACGCCTGTTTTATCAGCCATGCATCTTCACTATCTGCAAGATGAGCTAGCAAATAGCAATATTCAGCAACCCGTTTAATATGCATACCCGTTTCATGGGAACGTGTTTCACAAATTTCCCCCATGGTATAAATGACTTCGCGTTGAGTATCTATAATTTCCTGTGTTAACACCTCAACCCTTTCCACACCTTCTTTGATTTTAGCTTCCATATTATTTTGGTAAGCTTTTAATTGCAGATGTGTTGAAACTCGTGCTTTGACTTCTTCAAACTGAAAAGGCTTAGTAATATAGTCTAAACCACCCACTTGAAATGCGTTTAGCTTGTCATTGATATCATTTAACGCACTGATAAAAAGGACTGGAATATCTTTAGTCGCTGGATTAGCCTTTAAAATAGAACAGACTTCATAACCATTCATTTCAGGCATTTTTATATCTAATAAGATCAGATCAGGCTGTTTGGTTTCTACGGCTTTTAACGCTAATTTTCCATTAGTGGCAGGCCTAACTTTATAGCCAGTTTCTTTGAGGATATTAGATAACAATTGTAAGTTTTCGACGGTGTCATCAACAATTAAAATATCAGCAAGCGTTTCTTTCATATTCGAATTAGGTTCCTTATAAGTACTTTCTAAACAACAATATAACCGCGCAGGTCTAGCTTAATAAAAATGTCTTTTATGAAAAAAGGGATTAAGGAGAATTATGTAATAAAACTCCTCTAACCCCGCTTTTCCAAAGAAGGGACCTAGGATGTGATTAAAAGTGAAGTAATTGTATTCAGCAATATTGTAGAGCGGACTTCAGTCCGCAAATCATGCTGAAATATAGCGGACTGAAGTCCGCTCTACAATAATACAATTCAAATTTACTTCACTTTAAATCACACCCGGGGACCTGATCGCTTACAGTCATTTTAACAATTATAAGGCGAACTTTAGTCCGCCCCGTGATCTTTATATTTTTACCAAAATCTCAGCTTTCCCTGTTTCAGACATATCGCCTCCATAGCGCTGCACCCGGTTAAAGGCCGCCGATTCTGTAGCAAATTTGGAATTAAGCGTTCTAAATGATGCAAACAAAATCGGTAAAAATGCCAAGGTATGCGAACCACAGTCATTAAATGTCGCAGATAACTGTGGCTGGTTCCATAATAATAAAGTTCCTCTCCGCATGGCATACCCTAAATAACGACCTGTTTGTCCCATTACAGCAATCGTACCTGCCACCATTCTAGAACCACAATAATCACCGGTATCACCTTCAATCAATAAAGTACCTCGTCGCATATGATCACCGGCACGCTCACCTACATTGCCTTTGACTAAAACAGTACCACCTTTCATTCCTTGTTTATTGCCAGGTAAAGCGGCTGCTAAAAAATCACCGGCATTACCTTTTATTTCCAGATAACCATTCTTCATTTCGCATGCGGCATAAATACCGGTGTTGCCGTTCACTTTAATTGAGCCGGCTTTCATTTCCTGGCCTAAATAAGCACCGACATCGCCGTAAATGGTAATACTTCCCCCATCCAGTTGTTTGCCAATAAAGTCCAACTTAGAAAAACTGCCGTCTATAACAATATTTTGTGCATCAGAACCTTTAATTCTAAAAAGCGAGTCAACACGTATTTTACTTTTACCGTTTTGCAATTCAATTGCCGCAATTTCAGCAGGTTCCAACCCTTCCAGTTTATTGCAAATTAAAGGCGACATATCGACACGCTGATCCAGCCTCTGTTTCATGGTAAATGTTAATGCGCTCATGCCATAATCTCCCTTAAATGAAAGTGGAACGGTCCTAATTTACCGCCGTAGTTACCTGCACTGATTCGTTGGATTCCATTTTCAGCACCCAGATCACAGACTGCCTGTATGCCTACTCGCATTGCTTTATCAATATCTTCCTTAGTTAAACCATCAATAACTATTTCCATCACTGATTCACAGTCTGCAGGCAATTCAGTTTTTGTCATGCCTTTTAAGGTTGGACAAAAAGCATCATTGGTTGATGCGCCCAAAGCAGGATATTTTGAACCCACTTTAGAACCAGAACGCACTACACCACCAGGGAATGGCATAATCACATTTGGCATCTTACGCATTTCCTCAATCGCAGCTTCACAAGCGGCTAATGCTTGAGGTTGTGATTTTGCTAAAACCAAAAAGTTACCACCACCAACCGCTTCGACACGCCCAGTGGTTTCTTCAGTTAAAAATTCACCATCCATTACAGGTACACGCCAATAACGCTTGCCGGCAATTTTTTTAGCTATTTGAAAGCCATCGCCAAAATAACGCAGGTTTTTACCCAAAGGAATTTGTACGCCTTCATCTATCCCCGCAAATAAAGCTGAGGTAGGTGATGTAAGCACACATTGTCCTGCTCTGGTTTCCAGTTGCTTGGCAAGCCCTTTGCCTCCCATGGCAAAAATTAGGATTGATACGCCAGGTCGACCATCAGGTGTTTCAGAAGGGTCTAATACTTTTTCGATACCCGCTTCACAACCACAAGCAATCACTGATGTGGCAAAACCTGTCATCGCTTGCGCTGAAATCATCGCCCATTTTTCATTCTGTGCGGTAATAATCGCCCGTGTTGCTTTCATTCCAAAAGCTTCAGCGAAAGTCTCATCAATTGTTACTCCATTGATAATCATACTTTCTCTCCTACGGTAGGGTGTACAGTCAAGCTACCACGCCCATCTTCAGTGATTTCATCATCACTAATCGTAAAGTTACCCATTTTCATGGTCATATATTTATCAAAGTATTTCTTTAAGTCTTTTTCGACAGACTTGTCATAGTCAGGCCTAACCACATGAGTAGTACCCCAGACAGTTTTAACGACCTCACCGTCTTTAACGACCATTTCACCATCTTTAAAGACGTAATCTGGTTTTTCAAACATGGTTTCGCGGTTTTCATTTTCTGTATAAACCGTAATATCTGCCCAGTCACCTTTACCCAGTGCACCACGCCCAACTAAACCAGTAATTTTTGCTGCACCCGCACGTGTCAGGGTAGCAATCTCTTGCATAGTATATTCGCGGTCAATAGAACCCAGCGTGGTCATCTTTTGTGCTTCAGGATGAATCGTTGACAGCATATCGTTACGGAAACTTTTATCCATTAATAAACGAATCAAATGTGGATAAGAGGTAAACGGTGCACCATTGGGATGATCCGTGGTTAAAAAGATACGCCATGGATCTTTAACCAATAAGAAGATCTCCAAGCCAATCGCCCACTGCAGTGCATTAACAAAATTCTTATCACGATATTTAAAGGGCACCAGACCACAACCTGCATCACATTCAATATCCATACACACCCATTTATTTGGGTTAGAAAAGCTATGGTTAGCATATTGACGTTGGTTATCACCTGATGCAGTCACCGTCTGACCAAACATGATCTGGCCGACATCAACCGACATGTTTTTATTTTTATTAATCGCTTCCGCTAATTCAGCACCACCCGATGAAAATTTGAAATCACCTTCGGTACCATAACTATGAAATTGAATATGCGTTAAATGCATAGGTAAGCCATCAACACCAGCGATTGAATCCAGTGTAGTTTGAATGTTACCTGGCACACCTAAATTACTACCATGGACATGCAAAGGATGTTTAACACCCAGTTCTTTCACTGCTGTTGCCAAAGACTTTAAAATTTCTCTAGGCGTGACGTTATAGTGTTTATTATTTTCATCCAGATCCAGTTGACGCTGATTGAATTTAAAAGCACTAATCCCACCAGGGTTTACAACTTTAATACCCACGCCTTGCGCTGCACGTAATGTCCAGGCCACATAATCATTGATCGCCTGTTGATCTTTATTTGCCGCCATCATGCGCAAGAAGTAATCATCACTCCCTAGCATCACATAGCCGCCTTTATCCAGCATCGGCACATCACCCATTTCCATATGCGCTTGTCTGGCATTAATCGGTAATACAGCAGGTTCAAAAGCTGCGGTATAACCCATTTCAGCATAACGATAGCCTGTAGTAAAAGTACTCGGCATGGCATGACCAGTCCCTGCACGTTTAATATCGGTATGTGCAACGGGATCAATACGGTGATTTTCCGGCATTA
>ENA-OSET01002321-OSET01002321.1-sediment-metagenome-genome-assembly--contig:-NODE-2321-length-18514-cov-14.017573_pt1 | contig 18514 bp, 13 predicted proteins | sample MGYA00237882_ERZ534229 | MGnify/ENA primary metagenome ERZ534229 (study PRJEB26408, sample SAMN06266212) | sediment metagenome | isolation source: Hudson Canyon methane seep mesocosm | place... | reverse complement strand
AATATTTCTTCACCGCATGATCTTATCGCTAAAAAAGTGATGTTAATGGGCGAGCAAGTTGGAGAAGGCCATGTTGACGCTGATTTTGTGGCGATGTTGTATAACGAAAATATCGATATCAAAAAAATTGATTTTATACCCAGTAGTTATCAGGTCCAGGATTTAATTGATGGCAAAACAGATGTATTTAATGCTTATCTTTCAAATGAACCCTATTATTTAAAACAACGTAATGTTGACTACACCATTCTGAGTCCGAGAAATTATGGCGTTGATTTTTATAGTGATATTTTATTCACAACTGAGACTGAGCTTGTCAATCATCCTCAGCGGGTAAAAGATTTTCGAGAAGCTAGTCTTAAGGGATGGCGTTATGCGCTTGATCATCAACAAGAAATAATTGACTTATTAATGAGTCAATATACAACTGAAAAAACGGAAGAACATTTAGTTTTTGAAGCAGAGGCTGTTAAAGGATTAGTGTTACCAAACGTGGTTGAATTGGGGCATATGAACCCTTGGCGATGGCAACATATGGCAAGAACATTTATCGATGCGTCTATGGTTAACGATGACCATTTCTTAGAAGGATTTAATTACCAACAGCTCATGTTGCAAAAACAAAGTAAATGGATACAGATAGGAAAATTTGCGGTCTTAACCAGCTTTGTAGTGATATTAATTTTAATCGTACTTACATTTGCTTATATAAGAACAAAACAAGAAATTAAGTTAAGGCTGAAAGCGGAAGATTCATTAAAGGAAATTGCTTATACCGACTCTTTAACAAGTTTAGATAATCGCCATCAATTTTTTATATTAGGAGAGCAATCACTAAAACAAGCTAAGCGTAATCGAAGCTCAGTTGCACTTTGTTATATTGATGTGAATAACTTTAAAAATTTCAATGATAATTATGGTCATCATGTTGGTGATTTAATATTGGTGAATTTAGCGAATGTACTGAGAAAGATAACACGAGAATCTGACATTATAGCGAGGGTAGGCGGTGATGAGTTTATTGTCATCTTTGAAAATATAAGTACTAGAGATGAAGCTGAACAATTGCTTTTGAATATGAAGCAGTATATTGAAAAACCAATACCTTTTGATGGACATCATTTTATTACTACTGTGAGTATCGGTTTAGGATTGTATCCGGATGAAGCCGCAACACTCGATGAGCTGTTGAAAGTAGCCGATGGTAAAATGTACGCTGCCAAAAAAGTGCAAGCAGCTAAAACACTAATTTAATGGTGGTAAATATCGTTGTAGTTTTGTAGGCAAAACATTGAACAGTAGATTACGACAATCATGCCAGTAAACAGATAACAACAATAATGCACTCCCCATAAATATACCGGTTATCGCGGAACTGGAACCTTGCAAACCATAGGTTTTTAATAAAGTTGAAAAGGCATAGAGCACATAAATAAGCCCTGATACAAGAATGGCACGACGATCAATAGCAATTGAAACGATTGCCATGACAACATAAAGCCCAATTACGATACTAGCTTCAAATAAACCACTGTGACCATCAAGGATGCCTAGAAGAGAAAAAATAGGGTGGACAATCATCGGTGCAGCTACTAGATGTAACCAAAAAGCGACATCCGATTGCCGAGTTTTACGTAAACGATCTGTTGAATCCCAATACATTGCATAGACAAATACAGCTAAACCACTGATAAATAAAACAGGCAGCATCCAGTTTTTAGCTTCAGGATTAGAGGCTAATGTTATTGCAACAATGCAGCCTACAGCTGCACTTGTTCCCGCTGCTACCGTAATGGGAACTTGAAAACGTTGCCAATGTAACCATGCTGCAATAGCGGTGATTACGGCAGAGCTTAATAAGGTAAACTCAGAATATGAACCAAATGCAGAAAGTGAACTAGATAATACACCGCCAATAAAGCTAAGTAATAAAACAATGGCAGGCAAAGCCATACGGCGTTTTATGACAAAATATTCAGCTAAGCCCCAAGATGTGGCAGTAATAGCAAGTGCACCCGTTAAATTGTTAATAGAAGCACCAAACCAAGCAACGGAAGTGAGTACTAATAAACAGGCAATAACGACAAAAATGTCATTAAAACCGGTTAGCAGTTGAAAATTTTCTTCATCAACAGTGGGTGTGTTTCTTAATTTTGCGGTGTGGTCACGAAAAGCATCAATTGACTCATCAGTAAAAATACCGGCTTTGACGGCCGTGCTTAGATCTTCATCGGTGTACATACATTAACCTTGTTTAAATTTTATCGTTTTAATTCCAACAATATTTCTTGAGCTAAGCGTTCCATGCGATCCAAACTAACATCCGCTTTGTTAATAAAATCAGCATTATAATGATCAGGAGTTGCCCACTGCTTGCCTTTGATATTACAACGTTTGGCTAAAGCATGAATGCCTAAATCATCTAAGGCAAAACTTAACTCTGTCCAAAGCAGTGATAACTGTTTTTCAGTTGAATGATCTCGCAAGCCTTTATCATTCATTTGACGAATATAGACTGCTGTTTCTCTAGAAGCAGAAATAATATTTCTAAGTGCTTTGATAGATTGCTGTTTACGATCGTCACTAGCACGGTTTAAGTTTGCTAGCCAAGAACGAGCATGTTTGAAAATGTCCCAGAGTAAACTGGCGCTGATATTGGTCATGGTATGGTATTTTTATTGCACTTTAGAATGGCATGTTTGTTTAATTATTCCTGAGCGTATTATCGATATATATACCTGTATGTTTGATCGAAATATCGTCAAAGGTCTCAAATTTAATATGGCGGCGAATTTTCCTTTACCTTCTAATACACCATGCGGATCATCAAGTTCTGCCCCTTTACTAAACTCTAAGGACAAATGGTTTTGGTAACTAAAAATTCCACCGAGTAAATTACCCTGTTTAATAAAAACCAAACCACCATAATTAATGGTTTCATCAATTGATGAATCGCTATTTAAGAATAACGATCTAACATGGTTAATAATGTCAGCATGTTCTGCTGAAACAGAGCTAATATCACTTAAAAACTCGGCAACTTTGTTATCTGTATTACTCATCAAATATCCCTATAATGCAACACTAAGTTGAGTTCAAACTTATCTGGATGAACGGCATGTAAATAGACGACGAAACGGTTTATCGAAGTCTAACAAAGTTTGAGCAACATAGATGTCATTTTTTATTCTTTCAATATAGATAAAATTGAAGATAGCTATAATCTCAACAGCTTGAAACTGATGTGATAAAGCACTAAAAAATGATTTAAAAATCGAACAGCATGTAGCCGTACCATTTGGTTTTATAATCAATGGTTGAGCATCGGTGTTATCGATCACTTAGTATTTATAGTTGACTGTTTTTTGCTCGAGGAAAACGAACAGAAAATACACTGCCTTGACCTAGTTGGCTGTGAAAATCGATACTGCCGTTCATCTCTTCTACTAAATATTTTGATTGTGATAAACCGATTCCAGCACCAGGGATTTCATGTTTTTCAGCATAAGCTAGTCGGGTGAAAGGCATAAAAATACGTTCTTCATCTTCATCTGCAATGCCTACACCAGAATCCATAAAACTAACTTCAACTTGGTCGTCGTCTACAATTTTGACATTGATAGAAACCATGCCATGTTTAAAATTAAATTTTATCGCGTTGGTCAATAGGTTATTAAATACTTGTTCAAGGCGATGTTTATTACCCTGAATAGAAACTTCAAGCAAGTTGTAGTCTATTGATATACCTGCCTCATCTGCCATTTCCCGATTTATATTGATGGATGATTCAAGTGTTTCATTAATACTGACTTTTTCGAGCGGTAATTTCAGTTGTTGATTTTCCATATGGGCAAGGTCAAGTACGTTTTCAACCAAACTTAAAAGATGTGTGCCGGCGTTAAAAATATACTCGCGACTGATGACTAAATTATTCGTATCGCTCTCAGCAATCTGTTGCTCTTGAAGTTGTGAAAACCCTAAAATTGAATTTAGCGGTGTTTTAAATTCGTGGGTCATACGAGATAAGAATTGTGTTTTTGCCTGATTGGCTGTTTCTGCCAAAACTTTGGCTTTTTCTAACTCATGTGTTCTTTCGACAACCCGTCGCTCTAAATTTTCATGTAAGAATTTGAGTGTTAAATGATTTTGAACACGTGCAATGACTTCTGTTTCTACGAAGGGTTTTCTGATGTAATCAACACAACCCACATCAAAACCTTTGACCACATCACTGCTATCGGTACATGCTGAAATAAAAATAACAGGAATATTTTCGGTTGCTTTGTATTCTTTGATTTTTCGGCAAACATCAATACCATTAATATCAGGTAGCGTGATATCTAATAAAATAAGATCGGGTCTATGTTCTGATATGTGATTTATCGCTTGTTGCCCTGTTGCGGCTAATGATATGTCATATCCTAGCGGTTTAAGGGTGTTGTACAAAACTTTGAGATTGTCTGATTGATCATCAACAATCAACACTTTCATATCTTTTAGTTTGCTGGTATCTAACATAGCGCCGATATCCTTCTAGGTTAATGTCCTGTTTCTGTTAAGCATCACTACTGTTAAAGTTGTTCACAATCGTTAAAAGTTGATCAAGATCCATGTCTGCGACAAGAACTTTCATATGTTGTACTAAATTTGAAGCAATTAAATTTTCTGATTCACATTGATCTAATAAATTATTAATTTTGGTAAGTTGTCCCGATTTAACGGCAACGTTTAACTCATTGCCTATCATTTCAGGCAATGTGATGTTAGAAAAATCAAGTTCTGATATAGCGTGTTCTATTGCATGACTATCGTCGGAGTAATCAAACTCAACATCAAGAAGATCGGCTAAAAGTTCAAAAAGTTTCTCACGAACAAAAGGTTTGCCGACAAAGCCATCGACACCTTCCTTGCGATACATTTCTTGATGATGCTCAAAAACTGAGGCAGAGATCATGACAATCTTTATATATTTATCTGCATGATCTTTTCGAATTCGACGAGTAACTTCTAAGCCATCTACCCCCTGCATGTGATAATCAGAAAATACAATGTCAGGATTAAAATCATCGATCAATGCTAACCCATCAGCACCATTATTAGCACTCTTAACGTCAACGCCAACTTCACCGAGAACACGGCTTAAAACATCTAGATTTTCTTTTATATCATCGATTAATAATGCTTTTACAGTTTCTCCCGGAGCGAGTTGACTAACATTGATGAAGGGATTTTCTGCCTGTTCTGTTTCTTCAGCAGAAGGAAGGTATAGGGTGAAAAAGAATCGACTACTTTCACCTGGTATAGATTCCATTGCTAAATCAGAACCTAATAATTGCAAAAGCGTTTTAGAAATAGAGAGTCCTAATCCAGTTCCCCCTTGTTTGATACCTTCTTCATCTTGTTGAAAAGCAGTGAAAACAGATGATTGTTTTTCTAGTGGAATTCCTTGGCCTGTATCTTTCACTTCAAAAAAATAATAGTTATTTTCTAGCGTATTAATCGTCAAAGTAATGCTGCCAGACTGTGTGAATTTAACGGCATTGCCGATTAAATTCACCAAGATCTGTCGTAATTTTACTGAATCACTACGGACAATAATTTTTTTATTTTTAGTTAAACCTGCAATCTTAAGGTCTAGTTTTTTTTCTTTGCAACGCATTGAAAATATTGTAAATAAATCTTGGATCAAACTTTCTAAATCGAAGTTAGTATGATGCAACTCCATCTTGCCGGCTTCTATTTTGGAAAAGTCCAAAATATCGTTAATAATGCTGAGCAAATGTTTTCCGGCTCGGTGAATGGCTTCTACATCATTTTTTTGTTGGCCTGTCAGCGTATGGGCTCGTGCCAAAATTTGGCTATATCCCATAATGGCATTTAACGGTGTGCGAATTTCATGGCTCATACTAGAAATAAAGACACTTTTAGCTCGGTTGGCAGATTCAGCTTTCTTTTGAGCCGTTTTAAGATCTTCTTCTGCCTGTTTGCGTTTTTCGCTCATACTATTTATCGCTTCAGAGAGAATATCACGATCACTTTTAACTTCTACTCGTTGACTAAAGTCGCCTTTTGAAATACTGACACAGACATTGGTTAATTCCTGAAAACGATCCATCACACGATTAAAGCTTTGATTCATAAGCCCAACTTCATCATCAATTTCTTTATGAGTGTCTACATTGTGTGACAGTCCTCCAGAAGCTAACGCATCCGCAACATTTGCGGCATTACCAACGCGCTGTGATATTGAACGTGCGGTTCTGAACGACAAAAAACTAACGATAAATAAACCGATAAGAGCAAAACCAAGTTGTGAAAAAGCGGCGTTACGAATGGGAGATAAAATGGCTTCTTCTGATTTTCTAACAATGACACCCCATTGGCCGGTTGGAACTGAAGCGGTTACAAAAAAATAATTTTGATGATCTAGAGGATCTTCAACTAACTCTAAAAGATCAGAGTTCATATCCTCATAATATTTTCCAAAAAGAGGTTTGTAAGCTGTGTCGGATATCGCTTTGGTGATCAGTTGCTCTCTATCATCTGATGTTGATGAAATAAAATTACCCAGTCTGCTGATAAGAAAAATATCTATTTCTTCTCGTTCTTTAATATGCTGAATAAATTCTAAAATAGCAGTCAATGAGCGATCGACGCCAGCAACACCTTTAAATTCGTGGTCAATAACAATAGGGTAGGTGTATTCCATAATCAACTTTCCCTCATAAATATAAGGTTCGGTGATCATTGGCATAGAAACTGTGTTCTCTAGAAACTGTTCTTTATTGCCTTGGTAATACAGACTAGTTTCCATATCAACCAAATTTTCTAGGTAAATATTACTTTTATCTTGTTGCGTTTTCCCCCTATACCAATAAGGAATAAAACGACCATTTTGATCCACGGCATGTTGGGGGAGCGAATTGATTTCCTCTGAGCGTAAATACGCTTGATCATTTCGATCGGAATTGGGTTCATAACCAAAATAAGCACCGGTAAATTCTGGAAATGCCGATAAGATTTTTCTAGCATAGGCCGTTGATTCTATTCGATTTCCAAATAAGCCATTTTCTTGAGCATGCGCCATTGTTTTTGCCGCTACAACGGCACGAGTATTACCTCGTTCAATTTCTTTAGAGACTATTGCTGCGATACTTTTAAGTTGATTTTCGTTGGCGACCAGTGCCGAGGAGTAATTTTTAGAGGTTGAAAAGAGGATGATAAAAAGCAAAATCAGTACGGTCGGAACTACGCCAAGTAGTATCATTCTACCGAGCAAACTATGTATAAACTTTATAGTCCTTTTGTTATTCATCTTCGCCCTTGTTGAATTAAGTGATACAACGATGGAGGCAGTAGAAATTTACAAAATGAATTACTTTTCAGTTACGTTACTATGACTTTAAGATAACTAACGCGATTACTCAAGTTTTATTCGAGTTTTCATTTAATTACATACTATTTTATCGACGATGACCAACTCTAAGGTATTCGTAACAGCGTTTATATTTGATCACTGTTCGTTTGAGGAAGACGAATAGAAAAAACGCTGCCCTGACCAATTTGACTGTGAAAATTGATATGACCATTCATTTCTGAGATTAGATATTTAGACTGAGATAACCCAAGACCAATGCCGGGGATTTCTTGAGTTTCGGCATAGCTCAGTCGAGTGAAAGGCATAAATAGACTTTTTTGTTCTTCGGGAAGGATACCGACACCAGTATCCTTAATGCTGATTTCAACTTGATATGGATTGACAATCTGGACGTCAATATCAACAAAACCTTGTTCGACATTAAATTTTATAGCGTTGCTCAGTAGGTTTTTTATAACCTGTATTAAGCGGCCTTTGTTAGCAATAACCTTCAACGTAGAGGAGGTGAAGGTTATTGATATGCCTGAATCATCTGCCAACTCTTTAACTGAACTGATGGCCGCTTTTACAACCTCATCAACATGAATGTTTTCTAAACTTAATTTCAGTTGTTGATTTTCAATATCGGCAATATCGAGTACATCTTCAACCATTCCTAGCAGATGTCGTCCTGAATCAAGAATATATTTTCTGCTGATAAATAACTCTTCGGTTTCGCCATCCAAAATTTGTTGTTCTAATAATTGTGCAAAACCTAAAATAGAATTTAACGGCGTTTTAAATTCGTGGGTCATACGAGTGAGAAATTGTGTTTTTGCTTGACTGGCAGTTTCTGCTAAATTTTTTGCTTTTTCTAATGCCTCGGTTCTTTCTGCAACACGGTGCTCCAAATTTTCATGCAAGCATTTAAGTGTTAGGTGAGTTTTAACGCGGGCAAGCACTTCAGCTTCAACAAAGGGTTTGCAAATATAATCAACACAACCAGCTTCAAATCCTTTAATTACATCACCGGTATCGGTCGATGCGGAAATGAAAATGACGGGTATTTTTTCTGTTGTTTTATCACGTTTGATTGTACGGCAAACATCAAGGCCATTAATGTCCGGAAGCGTAATATCTAATAAAATAAGATCGGGTTGGTGATCGTTAATATGGTTGAGGGCTTGTTGACCGGTTTTGGCCATAGAAATGTTATAACCAGCTACATTCAAAGTGTTATACAAAACTTTAAGATTGTCTGATAGATCATCAACAATCAAGATCGTCATATCTGTTAGTTTATTGATATCAAGCATAACGCATACTATCCTTTATAAACTATGGAGCCATTTTTCTTAAGCCTCACGAATATGGAAAGTATTCACTATTGTCAGAACATCGTCAAAATCTAAATTTTCAATCAGGTTTCTTAAGTGCTGCGCCAAGGCAGAGACAATTAAATTTTCAGACTCGAGTTGATCTAATAAACCGTTAACTTTTGTGATCTGACCAGACTGAATGTTGGATTTTAATTGCTCAGTTATGTCCTTAGGTAGAACGACAGCGTTAATATCTAAGTCTTGCAGTTGCGTATCTTTGGAATGAGGATTGAGAACATAATCATATTTAACATTCAGAAGTTGTTCCAAAAGTTCTAGTATTTCTTCACGAACAAAGGGTTTACCTATAAAACCATCGACACCTTGCTGGCGATACATTTCCTGATGATGTTCGAAAACCGACGCGGATATCATGACAACTTTTATATTTTTGTCAGCATGTTTTTTTCTAACATGGCGAGTAATATCTAAGCCATCAATTTCCTGCATATGATAATCAGTAAATACGATATCGGGAATGATCTCATCGATAAGTTGTATGCCTTCCGCCCCCGTGTCTGCGCCACTCGTTTTGATTCCTATTTGATCAAGTACACGCGTTAATACATCTAGGTTTACTTGAGCATCATCAATCAATACGGCTCTCACGGATTGTCCGGAAGTGAGTTGGCTAACATTTACGAAAGGATTTTCTGATTGTTCAGTTTCTTCAGCGGCTGGCAAGTGAAGGGTAAAAAAGAAACGACTACTTTCACCGGGTACAGATTCCATGGCGATGTCGGAGCCTAATAATTGTAAAAGCGTTTTAGAAATCGAGAGCCCTAATCCTGTTCCGCCTTGTTTTATGCCTTCTTCATCTTGTTGGAAAGCGGTGAAAATGGACGATTGTTTTTCTAAAGGAATACCTTGACCGGTGTCTTTAACCTCGAAATAATAATTATCATCTTCTAGTGGGGTAATGGTCAGAGTAATGCTGCCAGACTGCGTAAATTTGACTGCATTGCCAATTAAATTGACCAAGATTTGACGCAATTTTACTGAGTCGCTGTGAACAATTATTTTTGTGCTTTTGCTCAGACCTTCTATCTTGAACTTAAGGCCTTTATTTTTGCAACGCATTGAAAATATAGTAAATAAATCTTGGGTCATACTTTCTAAATCAAAGTTAGTATGGTGCAGCTCCATTTTGCCAGCTTCGATTTTTGAAAAATCTAAAATATCGTTAATGATACTGAGTAAATGTTTGCCAGCACGATGAATGGAAGCAATATCATTTTGTTGTTGATCCGTCAGATCCTCAGTACGTGACAAAATTTGGCTATAGCCCATAATGGCATTTAGAGGCGTACGAATTTCATGACTCATACTGGAAATAAAGACACTCTTGGCTTTATTGGCTGCTTCAGCTTTGTTTTGTGCCGCTTTTAAATCTTCTTCGGCATGCCAACGCTTGTCACTCATGCTGTTAATGGCTTCAGAAAGAATATCGCGATCACTTTTTACATCTAATCTTTTACTAAAATCACCTCCAGAAATACTAACGCAGACATTGGTTAGTTCTCTAAAACGAGCCATTACACGATTAAAACTTTGATTCATTAAACCTATTTCATCATCAAACTCATTGAGAATGTCAACATTATGAGACAAACCGCCGGAGGCTAAAGCATCGGCTGCATCGGCAGCGTTACCAACACGCAATGAGATTGAACTAGCCATTCGAAATGACAAAAAACTAACGATAAATAAACCAATAAATGCAAAACCAAGTTGCAAATAAACACCTTGGCGTATGGGCGATAATACCGCTGCTTCAGACTTTCTGACGATGACTAACCATTCTCCCGTTTTAACCGGAGCTGAGCCAAAATAGTGATTTTGATGTTCTAAAGGATCTTCCACTAGCTGAAGAAGATCATGATTTTTTTCGTGATAATACTTACCAAATAAATCACGATACTCAGTATCATCGATAGCATTAGTCACCAATTGTTTTCTATCTTTTGATGTTGCTGATATAAATTTTCCCATGCGACTGATAAGAAAAATATCAACTTGTTCGCGGTCTTTTATTTGCTGCACAAATTCTAAAATGGCCGTCAATGAGCGATCAATGCCTGAAATGCCCATAAATTGACCATTGATGACAATAGGGTAGGTATATTCCATGATCATCTTGCCTTCGTAGATATAAGGTTCCGTAATCATAGGTATGGATTTTTGATGGGTTAAAAACTGTTCTTTATTACCCTGATAATACAAACTGGTTTCCATATCCAACAGGTTATCTAGGTACAGTTCATCTTTATCTTGAGGTGTATTTCCACGATACCAATAAGGAATAAAACGACCATTTTTATCAAGGGCGTTGGCAGGAATAAGTTTGGCTTCGTCGGATTGTAAATAAGCCAGATCATTTTGATCGGCATTGGGTTCATAACAAAAATCAGCACCCGTAAACTCGGGAAAATCGATTAGCATTTGTCGTGCATACGCCGTGGATGCAATACGGTTACCGAACAAACCGTTTTGTTGTGCAATCGCCATTGTTTTAGCCGCTACTACGGCGCGAGCATTACTACGTTCAATTTCTCTTGAAATGGTTCCAGCAATACTTTTGAGTTGATTTTCGTTGGCGATCAGAGCCGAGGAATAATTCTGAGTAGTAGAAAACAGAATAATAACAAGCAAGATAAAGACGGTAGGCGCTACGCCAAGCAGCAACATTCTACCTAGCAAACTGTGACTAAACCTGATATTCCCTTTGCTTTCCATATCCATCCTATTGGCTTAGCTATGACTAACTATCAAGGTTATAACAATTACAAAATTAACTTATTCTCTGGAACACTTAAAATTATTAGTATGTTTTGACTTTAAAATAATTATTACTATTACTCAAGCTCTTTTCGTTGCTGATAAGCAAGTAACAAAACATATAAACCTAAAGCGGCAACAATATGCTTGACTGAGTGGCCACTCATAGCAAAACCTAAAATGCTGTAAAAAGCCTGATCAAAATGTTCAAAAACCTTAGCAAGTGCATAGCTTGCAAACAATATCCAATAGGCATTGAGATGATCAAATCGTGATTTAAAACATAGCAAAATGATCGGCATCACCAACATGGGATAAAATTGAATAACGGCATAAAACCGCAGATCGCCCTTGCCCTGAAGTTCAGTGAAATGCCAATAAAAAACGGATGCAACACCGGCGATTAATAATGGCCAAAGCAGTGTTTTACCCAGCCGAATTGAAATAAATTCAGCAATGATGATGGCAAACATCGCCATAAAAGCAATGGTCATTGGCAATCTATCCCATACCAAGGTTTGGTTGTTGGGAGCCAAGTGGTAATAACCCGACCCAAAAGCGACTAAAAACACACCAAAAAAAAGTAAGGCATAGGCGGTTTGCATTTCGTTAATGATGTGTAGGTTTTTTTTAACAAACAGTTTATATAAACCCATAAACCCAACAATCAAAAAGGGTAGGTTAGACAATACATTCCAAAAGTTAGGGATATTAAAAATTGTCCGAAAATCGCTAAAGTTATGATAAGCAATGTCCTGAGCTATCCTATCCTGAGAAAAAAATGCAATGATAGAGATAACAGTAATGGTGACAATAAGATTAAAACCGGTTTTTTCTTTATTGATTAAAGACATAGTTAGCGATCTCATATAGTTAGTGGGCATATTTTGTGTTTAGTTGAAAGCAAATGTAAATCAATTTATAGTGAATAAGACTGCATCATGGTCGGATGTAGAAGTGGTATCGTTAAATGTAACTTCTAAGGTTCAACCTGTACAGGAGAATCGATGTTAGTTTTAATTGCCGATGATTTAAAAGCAAACCAAGCCTTGCTAGAAGCACTGGTCTTTGAGCTAGGCCATGAAGTCATCACTGTGGATGATGGTAGTCAAGCGGTTGAGGCTGTTAAACAACACCAACCCCAGTTAATCTTAATGGACATTACCATGCCTGTAATGGATGGCTTGCAGGCCATTGCAGCGATCCGGAAATTGAAAGGTCAATGCTGGATACCCATCATTGTTATCAGTTCATCGGATAAACCAGAAGATGTTGTTAAAGGCATTGAAATAGGTGCGGACGATTATTTGACTATTCCTTTTGTCGCTGAAATTGTGCAAGCAAAAATCAAGGCAATGGCACGACTTAAAAAATTATCTGATGACAACCTTGAGTTAATGCAAGAACGGGAACAACATCACAGTCAAGTTCTCATTGATAGTGAACGATATCAGCAACTTAAAGATGTTTTTAATAAATCAGCTATCATAGCTGAAGTAGATGTTCAGGGTAATATTACCCACGTCAATGACAAGTTTTGTGCTTTGTCTGGATATAACGAACAAGAATTACTGGGTCAAAATCACCGGATTTTACGATCGGGCATACACACCTCCGAATTTTATAAAGATCTATGGCGCACGATTTCTAATGGAAAAGTGTGGAATGGAGATATTTGTAATAAAAGTAAAGACGGCGGTTTATATTGGGTAAGAACAACCATTGTTCCTTTCTTTGAATCAGGAACCAATAAAATCACTAAATATCTGGCAATACGATTTGATATTACTGATAAAAAAATGTTGGAGGCGATATTAGAAAAGTTCCGCATCATGTATGAGCAGTCACCTATAGGTATTGCTCTAATCGATTCATATAGTGGCAAGATAATAGAGGTGAACTCGAAGTTTGCGGACATTGCTGGTAGAACTAGAAAGGAGATGGCGGCGCTTGACTGGATGAGTATTACCCACCCAGATGATGTTCAGGAAGATTTGGATAATATGGCATTGTTAAATGCTGGGGATATTTCTGAATTCAAGATGCAAAAGCGCTATCGCCTCCCTAATAAGAGCTATGTATGGATAAATATGAAAATCGCACAAGTGAGCGTTGCTGACAACGAGCGTTCACGCCATCTATGTATGATCGAAGATATAACTGAAAATAAACGTCATGAGCAAGAGTTGCACGAGCTAGCTCATTATGATTCGCTAACAAAGCTGCCAAATCATGTGCTGTTTTCTAAGCGCTACTCTGATGCGGTCGATTATATGCAACACAGTGATACGGTACTTGCTGTATGCATTGTAGATTTAGATAACTTCAAGGCTGTGAATGATACTTACGGCCGTGATATTGGTGATACTGTTTTGATCCAAGTTGCTGTGCGAATCAATTCCTGTATCCGAGATGAAGATACTGTTTCACGCCAAGGTGGTGATGAGTTTGCTTTATTATTAGGTGATATGGCAACGACTATCGAATGTAAAGAGTTATTGAGCCGTGTCCTTCAAGTGATTGCTGAGCCCTATTTGATCGACGGAAATTCTATTAAAATCAGTGCTTCTGGCGGTATTAGCATTTATCCACTAGATAACTCTGAAATTGATACGGTGTTAAGGCACACTGATCAAGCGATGTATCAAGCTAAATTAACGGGTCGGAATCGTTACCACTTGTTTAATGCAGCGGATGCTAAAAAAAATGTTGATAAACAGATTCGTTTACAAGAAATTACTCAGGCACTGAAAAACGAAGAATTACATTTATATTTTCAACCAAAAGTTAATATGAAAACGGGCACAGCATTTGGTGTTGAAGCTCTTATTCGTTGGATACATCCTACAAAAGGTATTATTCCACCACTGGATTTTTTACCACTCATAGAAAGCACATCAATAGAAATTGACGTTGGAAACTGGGTTATTAATGAGGCATTAAATCAAACTGAACAGTGGAGAATGCAAGGTTTAGATTTAGAAGTGAGCATTAATGTCTCCTGTTATCATTTGTTATCTCTTGATTTTGTAGATAATTTTGACAAGCTTTTAAAGCTACATGCGAATGTTGATCCGCGATATATACAGTTGGAAATTTTAGAGAGTAGTGTATTAAGTGATATATCGGCCATTGACGATATTATCCAAACCTGCAAAGACAAACTCAGTGTGCATGTAGCACTTGATGACTTTGGCACTGGATATTCATCACTGACTCATTTACGTTACTTAACCGCGGATACCGTGAAAATTGATCAATCATTTGTACGAAGCTTACTTGATGATCCCAGTGATTATGCAATTATTGACAGTGTTGTTCGATTATCTGAAGCCTTTGATCGAGAAGTCATTGCTGAAGGCGTAGAAACGATGGAGCAGGGACTGATGTTAATGATTATTGGTTGTAATGAAGCTCAAGGTTATGGCATTGCTAGGCCCATGCCAGCCTCCAAGATAGTCTCGTGGTTTGATGGTTATACCCCAAACAAACAGTGGCTAGAAAGTGCAAAAGAAATTCAGAGTGTCAAAGGTCGAAAAATAAAAATAATTATGTTGACCTCAGAACAATGGGTTAAGAGTATTGAAGAAGCAATCAAGGGCAAGAACAAATCCTATGAAGTAAAGCGTTGCCACCTAGGTGCTTGGCTGGTCAACTTAAGAAAAGAATCAATATTTAGTGATAAAAATATGAATAAAATTGAACATGTTCATGATTTACTCTTTTCTTTAGGAGATAGTGTTATGGGAGAGTATCGTGCCAGTAATTTGCAAGCAATGAATAACGAGCTTAAACAACTCAAAGAAACCTTAAACACACTACAAGAAGTATTAGATAGCAGTGATTAATCTAGTGAGTTGCTTGAACATTGCAAGCTCAAACTCCGAGTTAATAATTGATACCATTAAATAGCTTGTTTCTCCTGCATTTAGCAATAAAATAGGGGCATGTTCTTGCACAAAACTGAACCCAATGACATGAGCAAGCCATAACAGTAATCAGTCAGTTATAAATGGCCTTACATTAAACTATTTTGAGTTATGAACATCTAAAATAGATTATGAATGTTTACCCACTCTTAGAATCAAATAACCGATAACACCAGATAATAAAGAACCAATTAAAATAGCCAGTTTATCGGTGTGTTGGAACAGACTGTCAGACTCAAATGCTAATGAAACTATAAATAAACTCATCGTAAAACCAATACCGGTCAATACCGACACACCATATAACTGTAGCCAATTACTGCCGGAAGGTAAGCTGGCAAGTTTGAATTTAATCGCCAACCAACTAAAACCAAACACGCCAAGTTGTTTACCCACAAATAACCCCAACATGATGCCGATAGGCACACTTCCAGACATTTGATTCAAAGATATATTACCAATATTGACACCGGCATTTACAAACGCAAACAGTGGCAAGATCAGAAAGGCAACCCAGAAATGCAGGTTATGTTCTATATCTTTCAAAGGTGAAACGGCTTGCTTGTTTTCATCCGTGCCATTTAATGGAATAGTTAGCGCCAAGGCAACACCCGCCAAGGTTGCATGCACACCCGATTTTAATACACTCACCCATAAGATGGTGCCGACAATAAAATAAGCCGCCTTTTTGGTCACGCCAAAAAAGTTAAGTGCAATTAAAACCGTTAAGGATATAGCTGCCGTGGTGATAGCCAAGGTTGATAGTTCGACCGTATAAAAAATAGCAATAATAATAATGGCGCCCAAATCATCAATAATAGCGAGTGCCATTAAAAAGATTTTCAACGAGGCGGGCACACGATTCCCTAATAACGACAAAATGCCCAAAGCAAAGGCAATATCAGTAGCAGTCGGTATTGCCCAACCAACGGCTGCGACAGGATCATCGTAGTTAAATATGTAATAAACAGCCCCTGGAACCACGATGCCGCCAATAGCTGCAAAGCCAGGTAAGGCTACTTGACTTAAAGAGGACAGATGTCCCTCTAACATTTCCCTTTTAACTTCCAGACCAATGACCAAAAAGAAAATAGCCATCAAACCATCATTAACCCAATGGTAAAGCGGTTTTTTTAGTTCCAAATCACTAATGCGTACTTCGACAGGAATATGCAAAAAAGCGTCATACAAGGGAGCTAAAAATGAATTACTTAACGCCAATGCGAGGAGCGTTGCAATGATTAACATAATGCCGCTTGATGGCTCTTTGGCGATGAACTCGTCGATTAACTTCATGAATGTTCCCTTATCCTCGAATGAGCAGTATTTAGCTGATACAGGCTGATTTAAAAACTTACTGTCGGTATTTAGTTCTGTTGTATCTTAACAAATCAATATGACTTTTAGTGTCGTCCTTCAAGATCACTGTTTTCCATAATGAACAATATTTACATTGTTTTTTGACGATTAATTTTCACAGATTGAATAATAAGCACCATGGTAAATACGATGGGCAATAAAGACAGCAACGCAAAGGTTAAATTGCCAGCCATAAAAAGTAACATGCTCGAGAGACTAAATGTCGATAAAGCTAAAATTCCGCCATATGTTCTGAACTTTCGCTTGAGCAACATGGCGCCACCAACAAGTTGAGTAAGACCAAAAATCGTAACCATGTTTGCACTGAAAGCAAATCTTTGTAAAAAGGCCATTTCTTCAGGTGTTCGCATGACTTTGGCTGCGCCAGCTGTGATGCATAACAAAACAGTAAGGCCAATGAGCAGCATATAGATTATTTTCACACGATTACCTTTTAGAAATGATTAAAGCCAAACATTTTGACCACATGTTCATGACGCACTCTAGTTTAGCCTCTTTTCTCTAATTTGATTGAGATTGATATTTGTGTAGACTCAGTTCAACTAAAAAGTCTTAGGCCTACATGAAAAAAACAAAATCTATTTTATTTAGCAAATGATCAAGATTGTGTGTATTGAGATCAGCTTCTATAAAATTTGCATCAGAATTAAGGTTTGATATGTTTCCAGTAGACAAGTTATCAATGACAATTACCTCAGCACCTTGAGCTAGTAAGTAATCGGTCAAGTGCGAACCAATAAAACCCGCGCCGCCTGTCACTAATATTCTGGAGGTCGTGATAGCTGAGGACTGTTTTTCAGAGTTCATGTTTATCAAGTTCTCATCACGCTTTTTTTAATTCGCGCACTAGCGCGATGATACAACCCAGCAGGCCGCCAAGCATTGCGCCGAAGATACAAATAAGAGCACGCTTGGGCCTAGATTTTTCTTCCGCAACACGCGACTCGCTCACCGTTTTAAATACATACTCTGTTGAGCCTTTGGCAAGCATCAGGGTTTTGGTTTGCTCTTCGATTAGGTCGTAAAAAACACTTTGCATGCTAGCGAGCGGGGTTTGTTCTATTTGTTGTTTTAAGAAGGCGACGTTTTTTTCGGCCTCTTTCGCATCCCTTGCTTGGAGCTTGGAGTTAATTTTATTGATTAGCGCATCCGCCCAAACTTTAGCGACTTCGGGGGAGTAGTATTCGATATGGAGAGAGGTAAAGCCTGAGACTTTGTCTTCACCTACACTCAAATATGCACCGAAGATTCCAAACAACTCCCAAGAACTTGGCTCCGCCTGTTTACCTGCAGGTGGCTCGCGCATCCAAATTTTGGTTTGAGGATTGTAGATTTCGATATCGTAAATTAGTTCGTTCGTCTCTGGGTTCCAGCCTTCTACCGCAAACACTTTCGGGGAGAGGTTTTGCTCTTGAATGAATTCTTCGATAAAAGCCCAGCTTTGAAGGATCTCGAGGGCCTCCGCAGTTTTATCTGAGCCACCACCGCCGAGGCTAATGCCTGCTAATGACGCTAAGCCGCCAAACTGCCCCGCCAGCTTACCTAAGCTATCACTGGATGATTCTGCCGGCACCAGTACAGCAGTGCTTTTATACATATTCGGAAGTGATAGGGCATATAAGACGGAGACAATAGCAAATACTGTAGTGAAGCCAATGATAATCCATCTGCCATTTACTGTGGCTTGCCAA
>ENA-OSET01002319-OSET01002319.1-sediment-metagenome-genome-assembly--contig:-NODE-2319-length-18526-cov-13.931704_pt1 | contig 18526 bp, 17 predicted proteins | sample MGYA00237882_ERZ534229 | MGnify/ENA primary metagenome ERZ534229 (study PRJEB26408, sample SAMN06266212) | sediment metagenome | isolation source: Hudson Canyon methane seep mesocosm | place... | reverse complement strand
ACACTGTATCACGAGTGGTATTTAGCCGGTAAACGTATGGCTCGAGTAAAAATTAACGTAAGAAATAACAATGTTTCCGCCTCATCAAGCAAGTTTATTGATAAATATATGATGGGGGACTGGAAGGTAAATGTGGTTAACCATCGTGGAGATGCTTTAGTTTCTGCGCAATTTGTTGTTGCTCCCTGACTTTAAACTGGATACTTCTTTAAAAAAATTGGTTAATTACTAACCTATTCAATGCGCTGCGACTATACTTATTTTCACCTCTTGTATAACTGTTGGAGAAGTGAGAATGATGTCTAGGTGCAGTACCTTGCGATGTTTCAAGAATGTTTCTCTATTCAGCAATATTTTGCTGTTTCTCACCCTAAGTGTTGTATTTTCATCAGCTCAATCAGCGATTAAAGATGCTGAGCAATGGATTGATAAAGAGTTTAAGGAAAGCACTCTAAGCAAAGAAGAACAACTTGCCGAAATGGAATGGTTAATTAAGGCCGCTGAGCCTTATAAGGGCATGACCATTAGGGTTGTATCTGAACGAATTGATACTCACTGGTATGAAGCCAATATCCTTGCTAAAGCCTTTGAGGATATTACCGGTATCAAGGTTGTTCATGAAATTACAGGTGAAGATGATGTTGTTAAGAAAATAGCGACTCAAATGGATCTCGATTACAGTATTTATGATGCCTATATTAATGACAGTGATCTAATTGGCACTCATTACCGATCTGGTAAAGTGGTTGCTCTAAGTGACTTTATGAAAAACGAAGGAAAAGACGTTACTTTTCCGACCCTCGATTTAGATGATTTTATCGGCCTTAGCTTTACAACAGGACCCGATGGAAAGTTATACCAACTCCCTGACCAGCAGTTTGCCAACCTTTACTGGTATCGACACGATTGGTTCTCAAGGCCAGATCTAAGAAAGAAATTCAAAGGCATTTATGGCTATGAATTAGATGTTCCCCAAAACTGGTCTGCTTACGAAGATATTGCCGAATTCTTTACGGTTCATGTGAAGGAGCTTGATGGCAAGAAAGTGTATGGGCATATGGACTATGGACATATGGATCCTTCTCTAGGTTGGCGATTCTCTGATGCTTGGTTATCTATGGCGGGGGCTGGTGACAAAGGTATTCCCAACGGTGTGCCTGTGGATGAGTGGGGGATTCGTGTTGAGGAATGTGTACCTGTTGGTGCAAGCGTTGGCCGCGGAGGTGCGCTTAACGGCCCTGCTGCTGTTTATTCAATTACTAAGTTTGTGGAATGGTTAAATAAATATGCGCCGCCAGAAGCTAAAGGAATGAACTTTAGTCAAGCGGGTGCACTTCCGGGGCAGGGCAATATCGCACAGCAAATTTTCTGGTATACCGCTTTTACTGCAGCCTTAACTGACCCCAAATTACCAGTAACTAATTCTGATGGCACACCCAAATGGCGAATGGCTCCATCTCCTCGTGGGCCTTATTGGGAAAAAGGAATGAAGCTGGGTTACCAGGATACTGGGTCATGGACCTTTCTGAGTAGCACGCCAATTGAAAGAAGAAAAGCGGCATGGCTTTATGCTCAGTTTGCGGTTTCGAAAACGGTATCGCTGCACAAAACACTGGTGGGACTAACACCCATTAGAGAGTCAGATCTTAACTCGTCGAAAATGACCGAAGTTGCCCATAAATATGGGGGCTTAATTGAGTTTTATCGAAGTAGTGCCCGTGTAGCTTGGACGCCAACAGGCACTAATGTTCCTGATTATCCCGCTCTTGCTGATTTGTGGTGGAAGAATATTGCATTGGCATCTAATGATAAGTTATCCCCCAAACAGGCTATGGATAAAATGGCTAAAGAAATGGACGAGAGGCTTCAAAAGATAGCTGATCGAGGGCAGGAATACTGCACACCTAAACTGGGGCCAGTAAAAGAAGAAAGCTTCTGGCTAAGTCAGCCTGGTGCACCTAAGCCGAAATTGGCAAATGAAAAACCACAAGGTGTCACACTTCCCTATGAAGAGTCTTTAAAGGCTTGGGATTAATTCAGGAGAAAAGATATGAAACGAATATTTGAATTTACAGTATGGCATATCAGATCTCTTTTAGGTGTTCTGGTGCTTTCCATTTTATTTTCTTTAACTTCCTCCCCAGCTTGGTCTGCAAGCTTTACTTTGCTTACTGAGGAATTGCCTCCCTATAGCATTAAAAAAGGAGGTACACCATCAGGGGCTGCTGTTGATATTGTTTCTGAACTGTTTAAGCGGGTAGGCATTCAATTTACAGTAAAAATTGTACCTTGGCAGCGAGCTTATAATGGTGCAGTAGAAGGTGCTAATACTTGCGTGTTTCCTATGCAACGTAATCAGGAGAGAGAAGCACTTTTTCAGTGGGTGAGTCCTGTTTTGATCACCCAAAACGGGTTTTATACATTAGACAGCTCCTCTCATAAAATTCGGACAATTGATGATGTTAAAGGCTTAAAAATAGGCAGTTACAGAGGGAGTGCCGTAGCCGAGTATCTGACTAATAATGGCTATAAAGTTGATGTTCTTCCCAAGGATGCCCCTAATTTGCAAAAATTAAGCGCAGGGCGTATTGATGTTTGGGCGGCAGATACGCTGGTTGCCTCGCATTTAAGCAAGAAGACAAATATCACTAATCTCAAGGAGCAGCTGGTTTATTTTAGCTCGCTTCGGGCGCTGGGGTGCAACTTAGGTACACCACAAGCTACGGTTGATAAGTTGCAGGCAGAGCTCAAAAATATGTATGGTGATGGTACGGTTGAAGGAATATTGAAGAACTATCGTTAGGCTGGCGATGCGTAAGCCAGACTGTTGATATCTTATCCAGATCGAAACGCTTGGTTCGTTCTGGATAAGCGTATATGTGTGCAACTTACTTTCCTTGAACATGCCTTGCCGGTTGAAAAATAGCCAAATAATACTAAGCTTTACCATAAGGAATCTATAAAATTTCTATCTCTCTTAGTTGGCTTTTAAGCTTTGGAGGAGGTGGTATCATGGATCCACACAGTCTAACCATTACCGATAATAGAACCGGCAAAAGCTACGAATTACCCATTCAATATGGTACCTATCCCGGTTACGGTGCCACTATTAATGCACTTGACCTTCGGCAGATAAAAGCCTCAGATGAGGACTTCGGTCTATTAACCTATGATCCAGGTTTCACCAATACCTGTTCGTGTAAGAGTCATGTGACTTTTCTGGACGGAGAAAAAGGTGTTCTTCGTTACCGTGGATACCCAATAGAGCAATTAGCAGAACAAAGTACTTATCTAGAGACTTCTTATCTTTTATTGAATGGCGACCTGCCAAATACTGAGCAGCTGGATGAGTGGAGCCTAAATATTACTCAGCATATGATGATCCATGAAAATATCAAAAAGCTTATAGATGGTTTTCATCACGATGCACACCCTATGGGCACGTTAGTCGGCACCGTCGGCGCGCTTTCTACGTTCTATCCTGATGCTAAAAATGTTCACAATGAAGCTTGTAGACAGAAACAAATCTGGCGGCTAGTTGCCAAAATGCCAACACTTGCTGCGTTTGCTTACCGCCATAGTTGTGGTTTGCCCTATGCTTATCCCGATGATGAGTTGTCGTATGTCGGGAATTTCATGAATATGCTGTGGAAGACAAGTGAACTGAAATATCAGCCAAATCCCATCTTGGAAAAGGCCATAGATGTACTTTTTATTCTGCATGCTGACCATGAGCAAAATTGCAGTACAAGCTCAATGCGTATGGTAGGGAGCTCCTATTCTGACCCTTTCTCGGCCACGTCGTCGGCTATTGCTGCACTGTACGGGCCTTTGCATGGCGGTGCAAATGAAGCGGTATTGCGGATGCTTAGTGAAATAGGTTCCGTTGAGCGGGTGCCAGCCTATATCAAATCAGTAAAATCGGGGGAAGTAGATCGGCTAATGGGATTCGGTCATCGGGTATATAAGAACTATGACCCTAGAGCGAAGATTTGTAAAAAATTAGCAGGCGATGTTTTCGCGGTAACGGGTGTTAATCCTCTACTTGATATTGCGCTGGAATTAGAGCGAATTGCGTTGGAGGATGACTATTTTATCTCTCGTAAGCTTTATCCTAACGTTGATTTTTACTCAGGTTTAATTTACCAGGCAATGGGGTTTCCGGTAGGAATGTTCCCCGTTCTTTTTGCTATTGCTCGTACTGTCGGGTGGCTGGCTCAATGGCAGGAGTTTATACTCGACCCTGATCGCAAGATTGCACGTCCTCGACAAGTCTATTGTGGTAGCGAAGAACGAGATTATGTCGCAATGGAAAAACGGTAAATGGGCTCTCTGTACAGCGAGCCCAAGATGCTGGCAATGCTGTCTGGGAGTTTAGTTGTCCGCTTTCGTAAATAGTTTTTGAATGCTTGAAAAGTCTAGACTCCCATGCCCTTGAGATGAATGAAGGGTATACAGGCTTTTTGCCAGTGCCCCCATAGGGGTTGTTGATTTTGAAGAAAGTGTTGCTTCCATCGCCAAGCCTAAATCTTTACTCATCAGGTCTACCAGAAAGCCGCCTTCGTATTCTCGTGAAGCAGGTACATTTTCCATCACACCGGGGTAGGGGTTGTAGAGTTCAAGAGACCAGTTATTGCCAGAGCTTTTGTTCATTATATTGGAAAGAACGGTTGGGTCCAGACCATTGTTGACACCTAACTGCAGCGCTTCAGCAGTGCCTATCATTTGAATGGCCAGCAACATGTTGTTGCATATTTTTGCTACCTGGCCTGCACCATGATCTCCTGCATGGAATATGTTTTTTCCCATGCACTCAAGAATAGAGCGGCCTCGCTCCAGTGCTTTAGTTTCTCCACCGACAATGAATGTGAGTGTTCCGGCTTCGGCTCCAGCTACTCCTCCTGATACGGGTGCATCCAGCATGTCAAAGCCCCGCTTAGAGGCGGCTATTGAAACTTCTCTAGCGGTATCCGGTGCGATAGTGCTGCAGTCGATAATCAAGGGTTGCCCAGATATAGTCTTTATTATCCCGCTTTCACCCTGGTATAGCTGTTTAACATGAGGGCTGGAAGGCAGCATGGTTATTAAAACGTCAACATCATTAGCTGCATCCATCGCAGATGCTGTTGTTGATGCGCCTGCTTCAGATAGTTTTTTTAGTGCAGATGGAACAAGGTCGAAGACCTTAAGTTTATAGCCTGCTTTAAGTAAATTAAGAGCCATAGGCCCGCCCATATGACCTAAACCAATAAAACCAATTGTTTTCATTATTGTTATCCTTGTTAAAACTGATCGCGGCTAAGAGCCATTTCTACAAACTCATAAGTTATTCAAAGGATGTTGAGCTTTTGGCCATGGAGATGTCAGGTGCTCGTTCAGCCATTCGTCGGGTACTTCATCAACATTGTTAAACTGCCATTTAGGGGTATTGTCTTTATCAATCAAAAGCGCTCTTACTCCCTCTGGAAATTCTTTATGCTGTGTGCACTGTATTGCTATTATTAGCTCCTGCTGAAAAACCTCTTTTAATGAAAGTGATTTTCCATTTTTTATCTGGTGATGGACAATTTTAGCCGTTGTCGGGCAGCCTTTCTTTAGTGCCGTGACTCCTCGGCTTAGCCATTTGTCATCAGTGGTCATTGACGTGATCGCTGCTACAGTGTCTGAAAGCGATTCATGAGAGGTGACTTCTCGAATAATGGCTTGGTGAGCTTGTACTTGTGCGGGCGGTTTAAGCTGTTCAGTATTTTCTGATAACTTATTAAGCGTTTGATCGACTAAATGATGGCACTCGTCAGTGTTCTCAGTCCAACTCACACTTCTTAGCTGGCGTAGCAAGGAGGCTCTATTGTCCGCAGCAATAAAGTGTGTTGCTAAATTAAGATAGAGTGCATCTGTGGCATTAATCGAAGCGCCGGTTAAACCAAGATAAAGCCCGCAGTTATCAGGCATTTTATTGAGGAACCATGTGCCGCCCACGTCAGGAAAAAGCCCTATGGATATTTCAGGCATGGCGATACGCGAACTTTCTGTGACAACTCGATGGCTGGCGCCTGCCAGAAGACCTAAGCCCCCTCCCATTACAATGCCATGACCGATGCAAATAAATGGCTTGGGGTAGGTGTGGATTAAATAGTCCAACTGGTACTCTTTAGAAAAGAAATTTTCTGCGTAGGGGTTTGGTCCCATGGGGTTTTGTAGCATTGACTCATAAAGCTTTACGATATCTCCGCCCGCACAAAGGGCTTTATCTCCTGCTCCTCGTAATACCACACAGGAAATGCGTGCATTGCTTGACCACTCTATAAGTTGCGAGCTTAATAGATCTATCATCTCAAGTGATAGCGCATTAAGAGACTTTTCGGCATTAAGCGTAGCAACACCGATGGCATAGCCGTTTAGTGCTTCCTGTTCTTCAAAAATAACGGGGGATGACGGGCTCATTTGTTCCTCGATTTTAATCATAAGTGCGCCGCTACTTATTCTTCCAAAGAGGCTTACGCTTCTCTAAAAAGGCATTCACGCCCTCGCTTTGATCTTCTGTGTCAAAAAGGTCAACAAAATAATCGCGTTCAACTGGTAGTGCTTGTAGCATTGGATTACTTCTTCCTGCCTGAATAAGCTTCTTGCAGGCCGTTACGGATGATGGACTTTGCTTGGCTACCTTAGTAGCTAAATCAAGTGCGGTTTGTAATGCCTTGCCGGTTGCTACGACCTCTTCAATAAGCCCTATGGAAAGTGCTTTGTCTGCATCGACTCGCTCACCGCAAAGAATCATTCGTTTTGCCCAACCTTCACCTACGAGCCAGGGTAAATTCTGAGTGCCTCCTGCACAGGGCAGCAAGCCAACTGTGGCTTCTGGTAATGCCATTTTTGCTTGTGTTTCTGCAATACGAATATCGCAGGCGAGGGCGCATTCAAGGCCACCCCCCATAGCGAAGCCGTTAATGGCTGCAATGGATACGCCTCTGAACTGGCTTAAGGTCTCAAAGGCCTCGCCAAATATCTGAGCCATCTCTTGAGCATTGTTTTTGTCTCCATCAGCAAAAAGGTTTAAATCTGCTCCAGCAGAGAAGAATTTTTCGCCTTGACCTGTTATCACTAAGCTATAGATATTGTTGTCTTTATTCAGGCTTTGAATGAGTGATTTTAAGGCCTTAAGGCTCTCATCATTCCAGGTGTTAGCGGGCGGATTGTTAATGGTAATTAGTGCTGTGTGGTCGATAATTTCAAATAGTAATTTGTCAGTGTTAAGTGCTATGTCAGTCATTGCTGAGTGTTCCCATTTTTCTATGTGTAGTCTATCTCTATTTTTCTCTTTCTATTTTAGTACGTCCATTGCGCCTTCCATTAATAGTCTTCGGGCAATAATGACGCGCATAATTTCATTGGTGCCTTCCAATATCTGGTGCACTCGACTGTCTCTAACATGACGCTCTAAAGGGTATTCACGAATGTAGCCATAGCCTCCATGTATTTGTAGCGCTTCGTTGCAAATAGTGAAGCCAGCATCGGTTGCAAAGCGTTTAGCCATAGCACTGTAAACACTGGCTTCGGGGTCTTTCTGGTCAAGCTTCCATGCAGCGAGATGAACCATCTGTCTTGCTGCAACTAGTTCTGTGGCCATGTCAGCTAATTTAAATTGTAAGGCTTGAAAGTCTGCCAGTGGACGACCAAATTGCTGTCGTTCGTGAAGGTATTGCTGGGCTTGTTCGAGGGCGGCTTGAGCGGTACCTAATGAGCAGGTGGCGATATTAATTCGTCCTCCATCAAGCCCTTTCATCGCAATTTTGAAGCCTTCTCCTTCTTTGCCAATTAGGTTTTTTGCGGGAATTTTAACGTCTTCAAAAGAGATTGCACGGGTCGGTTGGCTATTCCAGCCCATCTTTTGTTCTTTTCTTCCGTAACTAATACCTTCAAGGTTAGCAGGAACCACGAAACTGGAAATCCCCTTAGCGCCAGGGCCGCCAGTTCTAGCCATTACCACCAGCACATCCGTAGCGCCTGCACCGGAGATAAACATCTTGCTGCCATTAATAATGTAAAAGTCGCCTTCCCGTTTTGCGCTTGTTTTTAATGAGGCTGCATCTGAACCTGCGTTAGGTTCAGTTAAGCAATAAGATGCCAGAAGTTCTGCTGTAACTAATTTAGGGCACCACTCTTTAATTAACTCATCGCTGCCGAAACTGGCAATCATCCAGGTAGCCATATTATGAATGGTGATATAGGCGGTGGTTGATGTGCAGCCTTTTGCCAGCTCTTCCAGGATTAAGCTGGAATCCAAGCGGCCCAGCCCCATGCCTCCATGTTCTTCCGGAGTGTACATACTGCAGAAGCCCATTTCACCGGCGCGCTTGATAACGTCAATAGGGAAGAGTGATTCTTCATCCCATTTGGCTGCATTGGGTCTCAGCTCTTTTGCTGAAAATGCTGCCGCTGATTGCTGATAGGCTTTTTGTTCTTCGCTAAGTTCAAAATCCATATTCTTAACTCAAATTGTTGTTTACTTCAAAGTAATAGGTTTACTTCAAGGTAATAGTCATGTTCGGCCCATGAAGGGGCTCTTCATCAAACCAGCGAGAAGTAATGGTCTTAGTTTCTGTATAGAAACGCACACCTTGTTTTCCGTAAGCGTGTTGATCGCCATAAAAAGAGTTCTTCCAACCAGTAAATGAAAAGAACGGAAGAGGTACTGGAATAGGAACGTTAATGCCCACCTGCCCAACTTCAATATGGTGTTGAAAATAACGAGCAGCACCACCGGAGCCCGTAAATAATGAGGTTCCGTTACCGAATGGATTTTGATTAATAAGCTCAACTGCCTGCTCTAATGATTCTGATTCCATTGTTAACAAAACAGGGCCAAAAATCTCTTCTTTATAGAGTGTCATGTCCGTTGTAATGCCAGAAAATAAGGTCGGTCCAATCCAGTTCCCCTCAGGGTACTCAGGTAGTGAAAACGAAGATCCATCAAGCTCACAATGAGCGCCTTCCTGTTTACCTTGTGCGATTAAATCAAGAACACGCTTTTTAGATTGAGAGCTAATTAAGGGGCCAAAACCGGCATCTTCATCGTTCCATAGCCCAGGTTTAACTTTGGCAATGGCTTCTTTTAATTCTGGGATCCATGCTTTGCTGTCACCGACAAAAACAGCGACACTAATAGCCATACAACGCTGGCCTGCAGCCCCTACCGAAGCACCAACAAGGTGGTTGATAACTTGCTGTTTGTTGGCATCAGGCATAATGACCATATGATTCTTAGCACCGGTCATGCATTGTACTCGTTTCAGGTTATGGGTGCCTGTACGATATACATGCTGGCCTACATGGGCTGAGCCTACAAATGAAATGGCTTTAATATCCGGGTGATTAAGTATTTGGTCAACCTGCTCTTTGTCGCCGTGAATGACTTGCAGTAAACCTTTGGGAAACCCTGCCTCTTCAAATAATTCTGCTAGACGCATAGGTGTCATAGGGTCTTGCTCTGAAGGCTTCAGAATAAAGGTGTTGCCGCAGGCAATGGCCATAGGGAACATCCATAAGGGGATCATCGCAGGAAAGTTAAAGGGGGTAATGCCTGCACAAACGCCTAATGGTTGAATATAGCTGTAAGTATCAATATCTCGCGCTACGTTTTCAGCGGTTTCTCCCATCATCATTGATGATATATTGCAGGCCTGTTCTACCACTTCTATGCCACGCCAAACATCGCCTTTTGCATCGGCAAATATTTTCCCTGTTTCCTGACTTAGTATTTCGGCAATTTCGTCATGATGCTCCTTCAATAGCTGCTGATATCTGAGCATTAAACGAGCACGTTCAGGGGAGGGTGTTTCTTTCCAGCTTTGAAATGCTGTTTTGGCACTGGCTACCGCTTTATTAACTTCTTCTACGGTGGCACAAGGTGTATCGGTTAATACTAGTTGGGTCGCAGGATTGGTAACAGGAATCTTGCGCTTGGATTTACTTTGAGTGAACTCGCCATCAATATATAAAGGTAGTGTACTGTGCATGATTTTTCCTTTAGGTCAAAAAATGCGCTGTCTATCAGTTTAGATCGAGTTTATTAGAGATTAGTGTAATTAGAGTACACCGGTAGATTTTGTGATACTAGGACAAGCAAAGCTGCAGCACCACAAAAGAAAGAACAAAACTGCTAATCAGTAACGACTCAACCCTTCCACATCGTTATTATTTTTATTTGCTTATTCTTATTTTTTTATCTGTGTTACTTCACATTGGCTGTTATTTTTATTTGGATGCCATTGTGTAATTACGTTCAGGTAGTGTGGTTCATTTTTAAACCAATACACTGAACAACTCGATTTCTCGATCGAACCCTGATTAGCAGCGATGAGGTGATTGTAAACCGAAAGTTCAGGAAGACTGGATTGACTAAATTGCTGCATTGATGGACTATATTGTTATTGCTAAGTGTTAAACTTAGTTTGGTAATGTAAAAAAAACCATAAAAAACAGGTTGGTGAAATGTTATTAACCTCCGATTGGCCTCTGCCAGATGACGGAATTAGGTTTTTTGTACCAGATTTTATTGTGACGTTGTTCACGGAAAATGTGTTGTGCAAAGATCTTTACCCACTGCGATTTGGTTACTATCCGAAGGCAAAAGGCCATAGCATGGTACGTGATGAGCATCATGATGATCATTTGCTCATTTATTGTCTTGATGGCGAGGCTGACCTGGTGGTTGAAGGACGCCATCATCAGGTGAGTAAAGGAAGCCTAGTGTTATTGCCCAAAGATAGTCTTCATTCGTATTCGGCAAATAAAGATAACCCATGGACAATCTTTTGGATTCATTTTGATGGAGAGCTGAGTCAGGCTTACCTTGATAACCTGAATTACAGTTTCGAAACACCCATTATTCCCTTAGGTGTATTACCTCGTTTGGTGTCTGGGTTTGAATCCTTACTAGCGGTAAGTGCATCAGGTTTTGGTCAGAAAGTTTATATTCATATTGCTAACCACCTTAAGCAATTAATGACCTACATTGCGATCCAGATTCCAAAAGTTAAAGCGGGTGAGAGTAAGTCGCTAAATCTAGATGAAATAAATGGCATTATGCAACACCACCTTCATGATCATCTTGATCTGGATTCTCTGGCTGCAAAGGCTAACTTATCTAAATACTATTTTTCAAAAAAGTACAAAGAGCTTACTGGGCGCTCTCCGATTCAGCACTTTATTCATTTAAAAATGGAGCATGCCTGCTACCTTTTGGATGTGTCGACTCAACATGTAAATCAAATAGCTAGAGAGTTAGGTTATGATGATGCCTATTATTTCTCTAGGCTATTTAAAAAGGTCGTAGGAATGAGTCCGTCTGAATATAAGAAAGTACGATATCGTTAATGCTCAGAGGCCTAGAAATAATGAAGGCTACTGCTAAACTATTAGGGTATGCAGGCTACTTATCCTGTATTAAGGGTAGGTATAACCTGAGTATAAGGGTTTTTAATGAAGCTTACATTGATGTCTTTTAATACTAATGCTGTCATTTTTAAATGCCTGTTGCTGCTCTCTGTTTGCCGTTTCTCTTTTGCTGAGACCTTTGTCGTTGCCCTTTATGAAAGTGGTTCCCCTCCATTGTTCTTTGAAAAAGGCTCCTCTAAAACCGGCATATATAAAGACATATTAACTTTAATCGGTTCAATAACAGGGGATCAGTTCGAGTACAAATACTACCCTGCTCGGAGGGCGATGAAATTATTTGAGTCTGCAGGATATGATATTGAGCCTGGAATTAACCCTGCGTGGCGTGAGGCGGCTGAAATTCAAGGCTTGTACACGGTTCCGTTTGCGGAGGCTAATGATGTTATTGTATTTCGTAAAAATGAGGCTAAAAAAAGTCCAAAGCCAAAAGACCTTGCTGGAGAGCGGGTGGGCACTATCAATGGTTTTGTTTACCCAGCGTTTTCATCGGCATTCAGTAGTGGTTTAGTTTTTAGGGAGGATACCAGAACGGAGTTCCAACTAATGGCCATGCTAAGCCGAAAGCGATTAAATCAAATACTAATTCGCAAAGACACCGCTGAGTATCGTATTAGAACGAACCCGCAATTTAGCAACCTTGAGGTAGGGCCCGTAATCGGCTTTGTACCTATCATGTTTAGATTTCACCCTGATAAAACGGGTGCCATTGAGCGTTTTAATAAGGTCATTAAGCGCTTAATAGATAGAAGTGAAATAGAGCAAATCTATAATAGGTATCGCTAAACAAATGCGCCGATTCGCCTTTTAACTGATGTTGTCTAAACTTTGGATTGTCTAGGGTGTTTTTTGATCAGGGGAACTTATGTTTAAGAAAATAGGGTGTTTATTTGTAGCGTTAACCATGTCTCTTGCGTTGTCTTCTTCATTATTCGCGGAAACATTGAAAGTCGTACTTTATGATGGAGGGTCTCCCCCTCTGTTTTTTGCCAAAGGGGATTCAAATACTGGTATTTATGTTGATCTGCTTAATGAAATTGGCAAAGTATCTGGTCATCAGTTTGAATTTGTTCATTATCCAACCAAGCGAGCGATGCTACTCTTTGATGAGGGCGAAATTCATGTGGAGCCAGGAATAAATCCTGTATGGAGGTCTGGATCAAAAGTACCTGGTGAGTTTTCAATAGCCTTTGCTCAGGCTGAGGACGTTGTTGTTTTTCAAGGTGGTAAAGAAAAGCAGGTAAAAAGTGCAGATGATTTAGCTGGCGCAAAAGTTGGAGCCATAAAGGGGTTTTTCTACCCTGGTTATATGGATGCATTTGCATCGAAAAAAATCAAACGGCAAGATAGCCAAAGTGAAGAGAAGTTAATGTTGAAAATGGCCAGTGGCCGTTTAGATGCGATGTTTATTCGAAAGGAAGCGGTTCAATATCGAATAAAAATTGATGAGCAATTTAAAGGTTTGGTTATTGGTGATGCGATTGGCGCTGCCGATATTATGTTTCGGGTTCACCCAACAAAGGCTTCGGTTGTTGAGTCTATTAATTCAGCGATTGAAAAGCTGAAAGCAAATGGGAAAATTAACGAAATATACAGTAAATATCGTTAAGGCTTGCCCCTTTCTCCTGAGGAGAAAGGGGGGTGTTTTCTAGGTTAAGGTTACTATAGATGTTCTTTAACCAGAGCTTCCATCATATCAATATGAATATCCTGATCATTGAGTGCAGGAATATAATGAAAGTCACTACCGCCTGCCTGCTCAAAATAGTCTCGATTCTCTTCGTCTATTTCTTCAATCGTTTCAAGACAATCTGCTGAAAACCCAGGGCAGATAACATCAAGCCCCTTGAGTTTTTGCTTACCGAGTTCTTTCATTGTTTCATCAGTATAAGGTTGTAACCATTCAGCAACGCCCACTCGAGATTGGTAGCACAGTGCCCATTGCTCGTTTGAAAGGTTTAATGCTTTTGTCACGAGTTCGACCGTTTCTACACACTCATCAGCATAAGGGTCGCCTTTTTCTACATAGGCTTTGGGTAACCCATGAAATGAGAAAAATAATTTAGCTTGTCTGCCTGTTTCTTTCCAGTGCTTACGCACGCTAGTGGCTAAGGCCTCAATGTAGCTTGGGTGTTTATGGTATCGTTTAATGAATCGAATTTGAGGTATATTGCGCATCTCACTTGTTGCGCGACTCAATGCATCCCAAGCCGCAGCGGTGGTTGTAGCCGAGTATTGAGGAAAGAGTGGCAGCACCAGTATGTTTTCGTAATCCTCGTCTTGGAGCTGTTTGAGTACGTTCTTTAAAGATGGGTTTCCGTAGGTCATTGCAGCAGCCACTTTAACCTTGTTGAGGTCTGGAGACCGATTAAACCTAGTTTGTAGTTTATTGACTTGCTGGTCGGTGATGCGACGAATAGGGGATTCACCGTTTTGCCATATTTTTTTATAATTGACGATGAGTTTGGCTGGACGAAATCTCAAAATCACCAGATTTAATACAAACCACCAGATGAGTTTAGGCGCTTCAATCACGCGTCTGTCACTTAAGAATTCTTTCAGGTAGCGACGAATAGCGGGGGTACTTGGTTCGTCAGGGGTGCCTAGGTTGACTAGAATAACGGCTGTATTTGAGAGCTTGTCTGCGATTGAATGGTCGGTCATTAGGAGATTGATTCTTTATTAATTAAGTCTTGGTGCGACAAAATGACGCAGTTAAGGATTACTTATCCGATAGTTTAACCGTTAAAATTAGCCTTATTCAATGATAAACATCAGGAGAGTGAACGATGCGAAGCTTAGATCGCCTAAAAACGGTTCTATGTGTACTCATTATTATGGGATTAATGGCTCCGCTTGCGAAGGCAGAAATGCGCCATGCTAAGAAAGCTGATATTCAAGCGCATATGGGGTGGGTGAGAGCTGTTCCTCCTGTTGCCGCGACCACTGCAGCCTATATGATGCTCCATAACTACAGTAAACAAGATGACCGGATTATTAGCATAGAGTCACCGGTGGCTGAAGCGGTAGAGATTCATACCTCTGAAATGAGCAATGGAACCATGAAAATGCTTAAGCTAGAGGATGTAACGGTTCCGGCCAAAGGCTATATTATGTTTGAGCCAGCGGGACACCACATTATGCTAATTAATCTAAAGCAGTCATTAAAAGTAGGCGATATGGTGCCACTTACGCTAATATTTGAAGATCATGGTCGAATTGATATGCAGCTTCCGATTTCACATCCGCCAGAAGGCAGTGAGCATGGCGATATGGATCACAGTAGTCATGATATGAATCATTAACGTAGCTGTTAGTGCTAAAATGATGCCGTATTGATGGATGTCATTTTCTTTTAACGGTAGTATCGGTTATATAACTTGTTTTAAATTCATGCGTTTAAAGGATACAAAAATATGAGAGCATTTACGAAGTCAGCTTTGGTTGCTGCCGCTACATTAGCTTTATCTGTACCTATGGTTGCTAGTGCTGGTGGTGATATTGCTGCAGGAAAGGCTAAGGCCGGTTCCTGTGCAGGTTGTCATGGCCCTGCAGGAAAGGCGATGATCCCTACTTACCCTAACCTTGCGGGTCAGAACAAGCAGTATTTGATTAGCTCTCTTAAGGCATATAAAGCTAAGCAGCGTACCGGTGGTCAAGCGCCTATTATGCAAGGTCAGGCAATGGCACTTAGCGATGCAGATATTGAAAATTTGGCAGCATACTTCTCTAGCTTGAAGTAATTTTCCAGATGCAAAAAGCAGCCCCACTTCAAAAAAGTCGGTGCTGCTTTTTTATACCTGCTTTATTAATTAACAATCCGGTAACTAGGCGTATAAACCTTCCCGGGTAGCTTCATTCTGTGCTCTCGAATAAATGACTCAAGCAAGTTCTCAAGCGGGTCTAGAATTGACTTGTCTCCGTGAATTTCAAAGGGGCCAAATTTCTCTACCCGGCGAATGCCGTCATCCTTAACATTACCTGCCACAATACCCGAAAAAGCCCTGCGCAAGTTAGCTGCTAAAATATGCACAGGTTGTTCTCGGTGCAATTGAAGCTTAGCCATGTTTTCGTGAGTTGGCTGAAAAGGCTGTTGAAATAATGAGTCGATTTTAAGTAACCAGTTAAAGTAATAAGCATCTCGGTGAACTCGGCGATAATGAGCGACATTTTCTACACCTGCTTTCACTTCTTTAGCTACCTGCACTGAATCATCTATGATTATTTTGTAACGTTTTTGGGCTTCTTCCCCTAGTGCTCCTCCAATAAATGTATCGATCATATTAAAGTAAGATTCATTCTCTTTTGAGCCTGCAAAAATAACAGGGAAAGGGATTTTACTGTTGCCAGGGTGTAGCAGTATTCCCAGTAGGTAAAGGATTTCTTCTGCTGTGCCTACTCCGCCAGGGAAAACAATAATAGCGTGACCTGTTCTAACAAAAGCCTCTAGGCGTTTTTCAATATCAGGAAGAATTGTTAGTTCATTAACGATTGGATTGGGTGATTCCGCTGCAATAATACCGGGTTCGCTGATGCCAATATAACGGCCATTGGTAATGCGTTGTTTTGCATGGGCAATGGTGGCACCTTTCATGGGGCCTTTCATTGCGCCAGGGCCACAGCCAGTGCATACGCTTAGTTCTCTAAGGCCTAGCTCATGCCCAACTTCTTTGGTGAAATCATACTCCTGCCGGCTGATAGAGTGTCCGCCCCAGCATACGACGATATTGGGCTGGGTGCTGGCTTCCAGGATTTGTGCATTTCGTAGTTGGTGAAATATGAAGTTGGTAATGCCGCTGGACGTATTCAGGTCAAATTCACTGCTTTTAGCCAGAATGCTATTCGCGTAAACAATATCTCTTAGTGCTGAGAATAAGTGTTCTTTTATGCCCTTTATCATTTCTCCATCAACAAAGGCATTGGAAGGGGCGTTTATGACCTCAAGTTTTATTCCACGAGGCTGATTGACGAGTTTAATATCAAACTCCTGAAACTCCTCCATGATTTCTTTACTGTCATCACTTTCGTTGCCGCAGTTTAGAATCGCTAAGGCACATTGCCTGAAAAGATCGTAAAGTCCTTCTTTGCTTTTATCTTTTAGAAGGTTGACCTCATGCCTGGAGAGTACCTCCATGGTGCCCTCAGGGGTTATACGTGCATTGATGCCTGTACTGGTTTTTGTATTGAGCATATAACCTCGGTGGTTGTTTGCTTATTATTCAGTTTAGTCGGTATTTTCGGACTAAGCTCAGAAACTAATGAATAAAGCATATTTATGAAATATTCATGGTAAACAGGTAAACTAAGCGAATATTTTATTTGCAGATAAGGTTTTCAAATAACCCATGAAATTTATCATCAAGCTATTCCCCGAAATAACTATCAAAAGCAAGCCAGTTCGTAAGCAGTTTGTAAGGCAGTTACGCTCTAATATTAAGAAGATTCTGAAGCGGATTGATGAAACTGTTGTCGTTATTGGGCAGTGGGATAAAATTGAAGTTGAATTGCATGAGGCCAGTGCTGAGCGGGGTGAAGAGATTGCAGCCGCTTTACAGAGAATACCGGGTATAGCCAATATCCTACTGGTGACAGAACATGGGTTTACTGATTTTGATGATATTTTTGAAAAAACAAAATCTATTTATGCCTCAATGATTGCAGGTAAGACCTTTGTTGTTCGTGTTAAGCGGGCAGGTAAGCATGATTTTAAGTCGATTGATGTTGAGCGGTACGTTGGTGGTGGTTTACTGAAGCATACTGAAGGGGTGGCTGTTGACCTGCACAATCCTGAGGTGGTTGTTAAGCTTGAAATAAGAAATGACACACTTTATATCATCGAGAAGCGCTACGAAGGTTTGGGAGGCTTCCCTATTGGTAGTTTGGATACGGTTTTATCATTAATTTCAGGCGGCTTTGACTCAACGGTTTCAAGTTATCTAACGATGAAGCGAGGGCTGAGAACACATTTTTGCTTTTTTAATCTCGGTGGTGCAGCGCACGAAATTGGCGTTAAACAGGTTTCTCTCTATTTGTGGGAGCAATATGGATCTTCTCATAAAGTTAAATTTATAACCATCCCTTTTGAAGAGGTTGTAGCTGAAATTCTTAAGAGCGTACACCATTCGCAAATGGGGGTTGTTCTTAAGCGAATGATGCTTCGCGCTTCATCTCAAGTAGCCGAAGACATGAATGTGCAGGCATTGGTCACGGGTGAAAGTGTTGCGCAGGTGTCTAGCCAAACCCTAACCAATCTTTCTGTCATTGATAAAGTAACTGACACCTTGGTATTACGACCGCTAATCACCATGGATAAAATGGATATTATTCGCCTGTCTGCTCAAATTGGTACGGAAGACTTTGCCAAGACTATGCCTGAATATTGCGGGGTTATTTCTGACCGCCCAACAACCTGCGCTAAAATGCACAAAATTCAAAGAGAAGAAGATCGTTTTGATTTTGATGTGCTAGATAAAGCAGTGGCAGACAGAGTGGCTGTAACCATTGATGAGGTAATGGATTCAGTCGTTACCGTAGAAGATGTTGAGCTGGTATCGACGCCTTCTATTGATGATGTGATTGTTGATATTCGCCACCCTAATGAAGCAGAGCGTCGACCGCTTCATTTAACTAATAATGAGATTGTTCATATTCCGTTTTTCGAGCTAATGAGTAAAACCAGTGAGCTAGATCTTTCCAAACGTTACCTTCTTTACTGTGAAAAAGGCACGATGAGTCAGCTTCATGCGAGTCACTTGAAGGGGGAAGGTTTTGATAACGTATTGGTTTATAAGGTCTAGATTTAACTGTGTGCTGACTTGTTCACAATTTAGTAAATTTTAAAACGTGATACCTTGTCATCTTTTGATATGGGAGTTACACTTTAGTCATGTGTGAGGGCTTTAATGAATAAGCGTGGTCAAAACGACGATCAATCAGTGTCATCTGATGTTGAGCAGCGAAGGCTGCCAGTGCAAGGGCGTAGTCGAGAAAGGGTAAATACCATTCTTAATTGCACCATTGAACTGATTAAAGAGGTGGGTGTGCAGGGGCTAAAAACCTCTGAAATAGCCCG
>ENA-OSET01002317-OSET01002317.1-sediment-metagenome-genome-assembly--contig:-NODE-2317-length-18529-cov-38.155810_pt1 | contig 18529 bp, 22 predicted proteins | sample MGYA00237882_ERZ534229 | MGnify/ENA primary metagenome ERZ534229 (study PRJEB26408, sample SAMN06266212) | sediment metagenome | isolation source: Hudson Canyon methane seep mesocosm | place... | reverse complement strand
TTTGAAGGTGAGCCGGTTGTCCATGGTTTAGGGCAAGTAGCTCCATATACTCCAGATCAATATCCCTTAGACGAAGGCATTCTTCCTTTTCAGCATAATGGATTTAAGATTACTCCATTAGAAAAATTTGAAGTAACTGCACGAGTGCTTAATCGCCATGACTATGCACCACCATTTTTAATCTTTGGAGATTTAATTGATGATTTGTCTCCAGTTGATTTAGCACTTGGTTGGCAAGAAATGTCTGATGAACGTTATTTAGATCAAATTGAAATTACACAGTCTAATCGTTGGTACAAATGGTGGGTTGAAGATTTCCCTATTCCACGACGAAAAATTGAAATTAATAGTGCAAATATGCACTTTGTTCCAGCATCCAGCATTATTGAAGAAAAAATCAAACAGGTTGTTAAAGGCAATATAGTTTCCTTTAAAGGCTATCTAATAAAAATAGAGAAGGGAAGTTGGAATTGGACTAGTTCACTGACTCGAGACGATACTGGTGCTAGGGCATGTGAAACTATTTGGGTTGAAGAGTTTAAAATACTTTAACCAATTTGCGTTCTAGTATCAAAAATCTAATAACCTTTCCTTTTGTCTCACTACGCTATAATCAGCAAAAACAGTCTAGGTAACACAAGCTAAACAATAACACTACTGAAATGGTATGGCTTTAGTTGGAAGCTTGCCTTAGAGAGTTTGGAAATTTAACTTAAAATGAATGACTTTAATTATCGCTATTATTACAAACTGATTAGGAAAATTAGTTTGATTTTGGTTTTTATTACATTACTTGGTTGTATTTCTAAATTTCATACGATAACGGGCAAGGTAGTAAATGAATCAGAAGTAGGAATAGCAGATGTAAGTATTTCTGTTTGTTACTATGGATGGGGCTGGGGTGTTAACGGTTTAGTTTGGGATAAGCCTTATTGTTCTGCTCCTGTTAAAACAGATGTCAGTGGTGTTTATTCAATCGGGTTTCGTGGGCCAGATGTAATGACCTATAAAGTTAACAGTGAAGGTTGGGTGGAAACCAAGACTCATAGGACAACCGATTCGCGTATCGTCCTCATGAGGCGAGATAAATACTTTAAGCAGTTGGCTATTCAAAGAAAGCTAGATAAGGAAAAGTTCAGAATAAGGAAAAATTTTGAAAACAATGCAGACTATTATTGTAGGGTTTCCTTGAATGAATCTAGGAAAGTTAATCTGAGATATAAAGGACAAAAGTTAAAAATATTTCAAACTTTGATGCCATTTTCAGATCAATTACTGAGTATGTTTGCAGTTCAGGGCGACTATGAACGAGCTACTGATTTTGCAAATGAAATTAGGATGAGGATTGACCGGAAAGAAATTGATAGCATTATTCATTTGAGAATAGATGATATTGTTTGCCCAAAAGATACATTTCTTCTTGAGGTTATATTTACTGATTTAAACATTGAATTCAGTGAAGAAGTTGAAATCCTCGTTCCTAGTATAAAAGCAATGTTTGATATGTATATTTGGAACAAGGATAAGTGATATGGCTACAATGAATCTGATTCAGATACCAGAATGTTTAAATACAGAAAAAAATCACTCAGTATTATCTTATCTTACTTGTCAGTCAGCACATTCAGATGTGGCGGAAGCACTAACGATTGCTATAGCATCTCTGGTTTCTGCTAAAACATTCTGTCCAGATTTTGACAGTTATCAATACCTTGCCGCATATGCTAACGAAACTATTTTTTCTTATGCCATTAATATGGAAACGGTTGCCTTTCGGTTGTCTTCTGATTTTAAGTATAAAGCCATAAAAACAGGTGGTGAAGTAGTAGAGAGTCTTGAGGATGGATGGGTAGCATTCGACATCTTTAGAAGTGATTGGCCGCAAGTTGATATTGAATTTTGGGCTAGAAAAGCATATTTGTTTGCACTAGATGTAGATGACACCTAAATTGTTAAGGGGTAAATATATTGTTTAACAAATTGAAAAAGCTGATTTTTGGAACTCCTCCATTAGAAAAACAGCATGAGTATTTTGGTGGAATTTTATTCATGGGCAATGATATACCTGCTGCAGATGATTACTGGGAAAATGGGCAAGAATTAAGTGGTGTAAGGGAACCTATAACTGTATTAATTACAGCAGGGATTGAAGGACCGTCAATTGAACAGGTTAACTTTTATAAGAAATGCATATCAGATTTAGATCGGTTGTTTGAAAAATGCTGGCCAATCTTTGAGCCAGACTTTGAACAATGGACGGGTAAAAAGTTTAATGGTAATTGGTCAGATGATTTTGAACTAATGAGCATTGAAATTCCAAAGGATGCTAATCCAAGTAATAATTGGAGTGTTGGATATTATGTTGATGCAGCTAATCATTATTTCACCGCTCAATTTAAAAACGGGCTGCCAAGGTACAATGAAATTGATGGTTAACTCATCAATGAATTAGTGCTATTTTTTAGCGTGATGCAAAATACTAAAGCTGACTGTGACTATAAAACTATATAAAAGAAGATAACACCATTCGCTGGTCCCGGTCCCGAATGACCAAATGCTTCAATTTCAAAATATTGTTCAATCTATAATCAAAATGGGGAACTTGTCATAGTTATGACAAATGCTATTGGAAGGCTGATAAGAAGAATCATTATTATGAACAGAAGATTATTCATTTTTTCCAGGCAGTTGATATTCCACTACATGCCTATTAACAAACCACAGCTTGATTAACATTAATGAATGTACCCTGTTTGGTTTTTAAGATTTTTGATAGCAGGGGTGCTACCGTCAAGGCTACATGGAAGTGTTTAACACGCATCTTGAAAGCCAAATAGGATACAAATTGCAGTAAGTTAATAGTCATTTTATAAAACGTGGTAAACAAAGAGAATAAAATATGAAAAAGATTTTAATGGTAATTATTTCAGTCCTATTTATTGCTGGTTGCTCAAACCCAATGACACCAGCAGGTCATGAAGGCTATGTAAAAGAAAGCCCTAGATTATTTGGAAAAGGTGGATTCCAGGGGGTACTTAAAGGGCCATCTAACTTTGGTGTTTCAATTTTTAGGAACGAAGTTGAAAATGTTGACTTCAGACCCAGAACATATCCAGAATCTTTTAAAATTCTAACTAAAGATGAGTTAAACGTTGATGTTAGATGGCAAACTATTATCAAAATTAAACCTAATAGCATCAAAACAGTGATTGAAGACTATGCTGGAGCTGCTTTCTATAACCGATACATTAAAGAGCCGTTAAGATCAATGGTGAGAAAGAACATCCAAAACTTAATGAGTCGTGAAGTTAAAGAAAAGAGAGATCAGATCTCAACCTCTGTTAACAAAGAACTTAAAGAATACTTAAAAGAAACCCCTTTTATTGTAATTTCGGGAGTCGTAGGTAATGTAGATTACCCCGAGGTTGTAACAACTGCCGTTGAAAAGAAAATGGCAGCTAAACAATTGTTAGATGAAAAAGCGACTCAAATATTAATTGCTAAAGAAGACGCTGCTATTAGAATTGAGGAAGCCAAAGGCATTGCCAAAGCACAAGAGATTATCAATACAACATTGACAAAAAATTACTTACAGCACGAAGCTATCAACGCACAATTAAAAATGGCGGAATCACCGAACCATACAACCGTTTACATTCCATCAGGTTCTAATGGGATACCCCTTGTTAGCAACCTAAATAAATAATTTAACATGGCTATTAATAAAGCACAGGTTAAAAGATTCCTTCCGCTGGTCGGAATGAACAGCACTTGTTCATCTCGACGTTAGGAGAGTTCTTGACACTAAAAACAAAAGTAACCTGTGGTAAGTTCATAGTCATGTTCCACTATATCTAAAATGGCATTTAGAATTAAATTACAAATTTTGAATAGGCTTTCCTTTCTGAGTTGTGTTGAACTATTGCTTTTTTGAGCTACAATTGAATCGTTAACTTTTCTAGGGTTAACTATATTTCTAATGCTCTCAAAGCATGGTTTTGAGGGTAGTATGTTGAAAAACAATGTTACTTTAAATCAGGATAAAAGCTATGTCGCTAATGAAAAGACTAGTGTTGATTGCTATAGTTATGTTTATACAGGGGTGCGTATTAACAAAGGTGGTGTCTGTGCCAATGCGTTTGGGTGGGGCAGTAATTTCAATAGTACCAGGAGTTGGAAATACAGTTCATGATGCGATTGATTCAGCTGCTGAGTCGGTTGATGAGATATCAATTTGAACTACAATTGAATTGTTATCTTTGCTGGTGTTAGCAATATTTCTAATAGATCCATTGCCCTGCGGAAGTGGCGACTTGCTTTATGAACTGTAAAATAATTTCAATAACAAATCGAAAGAACATCGGCAATGACTAGGTGAGTTAATCATAGAATCCGTCAGCAATGACCAAGCGGTCCACAAACTGTTTTATTGTTCTTTGACTATCATCATCTATTGCAGTGAATTCAACTCCGCAACCATTGTAATGCCCCATGTCATGTATAATCTGTATTTTTCCATAAAACCCTTTGTTGTTATTGCTAATCAATGAGGCAGATAAGTTCAGCTTTATATCAGTAAATTGTATGGATAGCTTAGGAAATAAGGCGAACATGCCATTGTAACCGAGGTCTTTTACTCTACCTTGATACAGTTCCGGTAACACTGTTTTACCATCAAGTACCTGAAACTGAAAGGGCGTATCAATTTCAATACGTGGCCCAGAGCGGATTTCTCGCTGAGGTACTTCCAGGAGCTGAGGCCAATTGGTTGATAAAATTTCGTACAGTAATAGAGGTTCACTTTTGCCTTTAACCTGAACGGAATTTGGTTTACCAACTTCAAGGTGTTTGGCGACTTGCTGGTAGGATTTTTCACCAATTAGAATCTGTCCGCGTAATGTGTGTGCTTCGATGCGAGAAACTACATTAACCTCGTCGCCAATAATAGAATATTCCTGATGAAAGTCTGAGCCTAGAGCTCCAGCAGTTACTTCACCCGCATTGACACCAATACCCATAAATAACCTGGGTAAGCCTTCTATCTCATTTTCACTATTAACTAGATCCATGCATTGCTGCATTTCAACTGCACAAGCAATAGCTCGTAATAAATCATCACCGTTTTGCTCATTTAAACCAAAGACCACAAGAATGGCATCGCCCATATATTTATCTATCACCCCCCCATAACGTGAGATGACCTGATTCATATGAGATAAATAACGGTTTAGCATATTGATGATTTTATCGGTGTGATAGCTCTCAGATAGGGCGGTAAAACCTCGCAGATCAGATAATAAGATTGCCACACTTTTATTGCCAGAACATCCTAACAAGTTACTATTGACGTTTATTGAACGACTAATTAATTGGCGTAGTTCATCGGCATTATTATCTGGTAATTTGGACGAGTACAGGTCTTCAATAAAGGCAATGACTTCATTACCTAAATTAATATCAAGATCTCGAAGGTTGTTTAAACTTAACTTCATAAGCAAGATTCCAGCGTAAAATAATTGGTTTAATGTAGGTTAAAGTCCTATTATGTTAAAAGCCATCTTACATGAATTATTGGAAAGGAAGAGCTAGCAAGAACAAGATAAGGGTAATAGATTTGGTTGCACTACTCATTTAAGAGTTTAAAGCGTAGGGCTATTATACAAATTAGACGTAGATAATACAGTGAAGGGTTACCCTTGTAATTATGACTTATTACCATTCTGGGTTAGGTTGAACTACAATTGCATTGTTATTTTTGTTGGGGTTAATAACTTTTCTAATACACTCGTTGCCCAGTGGATGTAGCACATAGCCAACCTGTGTATATTTTGTACAATCTAAAAGAAAATCAATATTGCGAATAGCTTGTAATTGTTGCTACGTTTCTATTAACAGAGTTATCCACAGAAGTTGTGCGTAAATGGTGTCCTTGTATGAATGTGCTATTCTTACAAATGTATATTTAAGTAGTAATAAAGCCTTGGGAAGAAAGCATGAAAGTATTCCAGTTTGTAATGTGTGTGACATCTTTTTTAATTGGAGGATGCTCTGGTGAAAGTGATAAAGCAACTCCTGTTGAATCTAAAAAAGAAAATATTTTAGAGCACCAAGTTCAATCTTTAGAAAAAGCAAAAGAAGTAGAATCACTGTTACAAACCAGTGCCGATAATCTTCGGAAAGATATAGAGGAACAGACGAGTGCCAAGCTTGTTAAGTCTCCAAAGAAAACTGGTAAGAAACAACTTGGTTCTGGGCGTGCTAAAGGTTCAGTTGAAGTAATACCATGGGATATCGTGCCTGGAAAGAACTGGTCTAAACCTGCTTGGGACCAAGAAAACTGGCCTGAAGACTGAGTCAGTACAACTGGTGTGCAATTTGGATTGTAAGGGGCTAGTTTAGGATGCGCCATAATGCGAGGTTTGTTTATAAAAAAAACCAGGATGACTTTTTAGAATGGTTTGAAAATGAGCTTAATTTAATGGATGACAGCTTTGAAGTGGTGGTACATGAACATAAATATGACATTGAAATAATAGTTGGACGAGGGGAGAATGAAATTTTATATTCAGTCTTTAGTAATCCGAAGAAACAATTCAACCTATGTCTTCATGTAAAACCAAGACTTAGTTTTTTTTCTGCATTATTAGGAAAAAACGATACCCTTAGAGAAAAGGCTACCGAGATTGCTCATTCAATCTTGAACCGCTCGCCTGACATAACGGAACTTGGTTGGTACTTGGAAAAACAAGCTTGGGTATCACCAACTATGACTCCTTGAGTGTGAGTTGAGTTCTTCACGCAGCCAATGCTCAAGAACAGCACAGATATAAGCAGTTTCATTATCAGATAAACTTCTTCCTGTTGGAATCTTATGCCATTTTTCCAGACAACCACGGCAGCAACAGGCAGTCGCATGTTGAGCTACAAATACAGGGTGACCTTTAAAAGGTGTTTGTTTTCCATCGTTAGTCGGAAACGCAGGTGTTAACCGTTTGCTGATAAAATCGTCAGCATGAGTGAGAATTACGTTTAATCCTTTGGTGGATAAGTATTCTCTGTCTTTATTTTGCAGATGAAATTTTTGTCGGAATTTTGATCTTGCCAGTGCTAAAAATAAATTATCTAAATCTCTCATAAGTGCAAGAAGTCATTTAACCTTTATTACATATTTCATTTACTGATGATTTTGTCTTTAACCCAAACGGTGTCAGATTCATAATCATACCTGGTTACCCATGACTTTCCGCCATATTAAATAAAAAACCTGTGACACCCTGTATCCCGTCATCCCCGAAGTCTCTTATCGGGGATCTATTCATAAAAAAAATAGATTCCTGCTAAGGCTTGTGCCCACGCTTGACTGGGTAGAAAGCAGGAATGACGAGCTGTGTGGTATCTGTTTTTAAAGTGGCTGAGACTCATGAGTAATCAGGTAATCATATATAAAACCTAGTTCCTTTAATATTGTTTCAGAACTGCCACGCATTACAGCTCCTATAATAAACAGAAATACAGGTACGATAATAAGAAACATGAAACTCCATCCATAAAAATAGGATAATAAAGGTGCTAAAATTAAGCTCAATATAAATAGCTGAATTGATGAAACATTAAACGAGTCGCCCCATGATTCAAGGTGGTAAGCTTTGTTTGCCCCAAGCCTTTGGTTTTCTGATGACCACATTGTTACTCCTGATAAGCCGTGAGAAAGGACAGATTCGTTAATTGCGATAGCATAAAACAAATATGCATATTATTTTTCAAGGTTAGTTAAGCTGCTTATCTGTTTTATGACAAAGACAACTAAATTTTATTTCATCATATTTTGATGCATTTTCATCATTTTTTCACGATGGGCTTTCATTTGCATGTGATGAGCCTTCATTAGTTCTAATTGCTCATCTTTTAATGCCTGCTTTTTCACAGCATTTTTTTCACTGAGAATTCTATTTGCATAATCATGCATTGTTAACATATGAGATTGCATTGAGCGCATATGCATGTTTTTTTGTTCTTCACTCATTTGCATTCTTGGCATATTTTGCATGGAATGCTGCATTTTAGGCATATCTTTAGCAAATATATGGCTTGAAAGTAATAACAAGCAACTTGTGATGATTATTTTATTCATGATCCCCTCCAAACAGTAGATATGTAGGCTACACCAAACTAAAGTTAAACAAACCATTGTATTAATAAGGTTAATAGCTTGCTCTATGACAAGGTAGTTATCAATATGTTCAATAAGATAGATATGGTTTTAACGACCCCTTATTACAGCTCTTTGGAACCATCCAAGACTGACTAGCTATATCATATTTCAAATAATCATCAACAGGGATAGTTTCGCCAGTAACACGCTCAATTTCTTCAGATGATACTTAATACTCATTAAGTCGTTTACGTTTAGCTGTGCTGGAATTTGGTACTATCCAAGAAATAACACGGTCATATTCTAATAATAACTTTCCAGAAAGCATCAGGTGTTTTGACTCCATGTGAATCAACATAAATGTCATCATCAGGGTTATCACCCCAGATAACGCCACTAATGATAAGGAGTTCATCAATGTCACGGTAGCACTCTGTAATTTCTTTAGTCAGTAACCATGCTCCACGGTTCATATTAGAAGCTTGAGGCAATATATTAGTTATGTAATTGGGTTTTTTAATGGTTTTCTTTGAGAAGCCCAAGTGATTAGCTGGTACTAAATGGCTTCTGTCATATCGCGGGGCTTTCTTCTTATAAGACTTGGTTGAAGTTTGTTGGCAGGACTTTGGTAGATCAGGATCGTATTAGAAACTCTTTTTTCGCTTAAAATTGCTAGTGTCATGTTGAGCATTGTATTGGAATTTGACAGCACCATGAATATAGCAATCAACCCATACTGTAAAACCTTCATAGCCTCTAGCCTTTGAATCTCTGCAGCATTAATTGAAAAGCTGACTAGAATAAGAAGTATGAATTTTAAAACCACTATTAATCCTTGTTATGGAGGCTATATGTCAGGTTGTTACATGGGCTCAGGAGAAAGTGAGAATACTATTGTTATAGTTATTCTTATTGTTTTTGGTATTATTCTTACATTAGCTACCAAGACTATAAAGATAAAGTTGACGCCGGACATCTGTTAAAATTTTAAGATAAATACATAGTGATAATTAAGAAAAAGTTAGATAAGGAATAAGCATCGAATAGTTTTTATAAGTATTATTGTACTTTGGAGGTATAGCAATGAATGATGAAGCTGGTAGGCGTATTGGTAAAGGTATAGCGTGGCTTGGTTTCTGGCTAATGGTCGGGTTGGTGAACTTTGGGCAAGGGTTTGAAATTATGCCAAAGGTAAATGCACTAATTGAAATGATTGATAAAACAACAGATATGAAAAAATAAAGGCCTAAACTTAGGCGCACTAGCTTTAAACGCAATCAAACCTAATCGATATGTTGATGATGTTTCTATGGAGATTATTGAGAGAAATTGAGAGTTTGAATTACCTTAACGTCATTACACCCTCTCTCCAAACTTTAAGGCTACTTGGAAAGCCAAGAGTAAGGGCATCAGTAGTTTGTTTAACGATCACTCCCCAAGGTCCATTTTTATTAAAACCGGCGTCAAGAATCATATAACCATCTAACATAGGTAATGTTAAATGGTTAGACATGCCACGACCTAGAACTCCGGCGTCACTCCAGTCTTTAAGTGTTGGTTCTTTATTGCCTATGATGACCATTTGAGGCTTTCTTTCCATGGTTTTGATGTCCCATACGGCTGGTGCGATACTTCCTTGAAGCCAGCAAACGTAGGGAGGTTCATGGGAGAGATAAAAGGGTTGGAGAGCTTGTTTCATCTGAAAGAACCAAGTTGTACTATTTGCCATTTTCTTCCCTCAATTTTTCATAAGTAATATTTGTTAATAGCGAATAATGACTATGCCATAGTTTTGATTGTAACTCTTGCTTTATAAATTAAGCAATTTTTTCTATGTATAAGCAGGCTAACATTCTCCAGTGCAATGTCACTGGCAATTCTCTGAAGAAACAGGCACTAAAACAAGCCTGCCATTGTCAACATGGATGGGTTTGTTTTTAAGTGAATTTTTTTAAGCAGAATGAGTCTCACCGCTAATAGTTTGTGTGAGGGGTATCTCTATGGAAATTTTTGATTCTATCAACCTTTATTTAATGACTCACCCAATAATACTGGATGATCTGGAATTTGCTTTTAGAATTAAATATTGGCTATTTCTGGGATTGGCTATATATTTTGTATTGCTGCCGTATAGAGAACATAAGAAAGAAGTCAGGAAGCAGAAGGCGATGGCAAAAAGTAATGGGCATTTTCTGGCTTAAAATTTTAACTTTACTGTAGAACCTTTTTTAACTAAGGTTTAAGTTTAACCGGTGTTGGGTTTAGATAAGGTTTTCCATCGATCCATTTTTTACCAAGAGGCTGGGAGGGTATGTTATGAAGCTAGTTATGTTTTTTATTCTTTTTCTTTTGACGACGACTTCTTTTGGTAAAGTGTTTAAATGCCAAGAATCATCCGGTGATATTCTTTATCAGGATTCTGAGTGCTCACTCTTTGACACGCAAAAAGAAATTTCAATTCAATTATTGGACCCTAAAGTAATACTTCAAGCACAAGAGAAGTTACATAAGCAATTACTAAAAAAACAAGAAGCTGCATTAGTTCAGCAGAAGCTAGATATAAAAAAACAGGAAATTAAAGCGATACGGGAACGAGCTAAGAGTAATGCAGAGATTGAAAAAAATGTTAAAACAAATGCTGATGAAATAAATAAAATTAAAGAGTCAAAAAACCAACTTAGACCACTCAGTAATTATTACTTGAATAATCAGTATTACAACCCAAATATCAGAAACAAAGAGCATAAGCATCGAGAGTGGTCAGGATATGGTGTTAAACGGAAAAGTCCAACAAGTTTGGTGACGCCTAATTTAAAAGATAGTGCTTTTAATCCTCCTTTTGGTCGATAAAGGAATAAAGACGTACGGTTTTTTATAATTGGATTGCGTTGAAGAAAGAATGCGTGTCGTGATACCTGTGAATGCAAAATTGATTGTTGAGGTTCGAGTAATCAGAGCAGTGGAATAATATGAAATTTTGCAGTGAAAAACATTCTCAAGAGGCTCGGAAAGTTAATTTACCCATTCATTATTTACATTGATGATTCGGCAAGGCTTGCCTTTGTTGAATTTTTTACAGTTATCCAAAGTAGTTGATGTTGCTTTCTGGCGTGAATTTTCTCCATATCTATATGCCCATGCTCCAGTATCAGATTGTGCAAAAGCTTTATGTGGTTTAGCGTTTTTATATATGTTTCTATAAGTTGTTAATGCTTTTTTAGATATTATTGATTCCTCACCCATTGAGATAGGCCCACTATCATAGGTAGGTGCTTGAACGGTTTTAAGCAAGTTTAGATCGGTTTTCGTATTTTCATGATAAGCAGGAATGACTATGGCTGCAACAATACCAATTGTTGCCATTAATACCGAGAAGTAGAAGAGTGTGCCAGCAGTTTTTGTTGGCTTCCTATTAATGCTCTGTTGGTTCGAACTTTCTGGATTAAGTTCATAATTACAATTTGAACAGTGCAGAGCGTTATCAAAATTTAATGTCCCGCATTTTCTGCATTTCATTAGGCTTGTAGAGGTGAAATAGAATGGTTAGCGGTTAGGCTGTTAGTCTGAAATAACATATTCATCGCGTACCTTCTTAATGAAACGATATCATTTTTCAGTATAGCTTATGACTTCATCAGAAGATATGAAATATAAAGGTTTATTTTCTTCGTATTGGAAAGTAAACTGACTATACGATTCTAATAAGACCTGGTTTTATACGTTTTTTCACAAGATCGTTGAATTTATTTTCAGCCTCTATCCAGTCTTGAGTTGCTGATCCTAGAGTGAGATTACGATCTAATGATCTGTAATAAGCGGCTTCAGCTATCCATTGCTTTTTTAGCTGCTGTTGTTTATTCAAGTTTTCATTCACTATTTTAGCCTTTAGGGTATCCATGAGAGGTTCCTATGAGGAAAAGCTTTAACTGTTTGTGGTTTATAAAAATATTAGATGACGTTGGGATTTCAATAGTTAATCATACTGGTACGAAATTTCAAAGAAGCTTCTATCTGCCAGGCGGTTATTTCCTTCAACTTCATCTTTAGAGCCTAAGGTATTTTGGTGTATGAATGATAACTCTAGTGTTTGTCTTTCTGCTAGCTTGATCTGTTTCCGCAAAACAAAGTCTAACCGTTGAGATTGCTCCATTCCATTAAACGTACGAAGATACTGCATCTCACTATGGTAGTAATAAGCTAGGCTAGCTTGCCACTGTTGTGGAAATTCATAAGCGGTCAGAACATTTAAAGTATTATGAGGTGCTGATTCTCTATAGTTGAGAAAGCCTCCTTTTTGCTGGATATTCATCCAGGAGTAGCCAAAGTGAACCAATGCCTTTTCGTTTGGCTTATAATCCAGCTGCATTTCATAATTAACACTACTTGCCACATCTCCGGTACCATAATCAACAACAGGGCCGGGAGTGGGGTTAGGGTCGATATATACAGATAATAGCTTGGGCAATCGGTTAAAACGCTGATGAGCAATTTTTATGTCTGTCAGCAATGTTTTATTAAAAAATTGACCATGATGACCAACTTCAAATGTAATGACTTCAACTGGCTTTAATGTTTGATTAGCTTTCCCTCTCACTGCAATTAAAGTAGGAAAAGCCTTTTGTATATCTAGGTGTTGTTCTACCATTGCAGGCATACGTGAAGCTTTTGATGCCATGATTCTAAAACTTTGTTGATCAGACCATGAATAGTTCAGGGCAATTTTTGGCGATATATCAACAGAGGTATATGAGTTTTTCTCAAGCAGAGCACCAAGGTTTAAACTAAAGTCTTCTAAGAAACGCTGCTCAATATTGGCAAAGACTCTGTATAGTACATTTGTTTTATCATCATCGGTTCCAATCCATGCTGGTAAACGCATTCGATCCAAACGACTACCGCCACCCCAAACCATACGGGTATTATCTAGCAGTGAAAAATTATGCTGAAATTCAAAATCAAGTCGCTCTGCTAACTGGCTATTACTCGCTGCTTGCCCTTCAGAAGTAAATTTATCCTTCATTTCATGACGATTATGGGTCAATTGCAAAGAGAATTGATCCTCAAGGTCAAGTTGATGCATCCATTTCATGGTTTGCGACATTTGAGTGCTACGCTCAAAACGGTCAGGTTCAATAATACTGTTTTCAGCACCTACCTGATGTTTACCTTCACTATATCCAAAGTTATATTGTAAAGTATCTTTGCTAGATAGCTGATAATCAAAACGACTACTCAACATGTCTATCTCTTGATCATCTAAAACACTTTCCAGCCCTTCATTTTCATTATGTGCATAACTAAAACGATAGCCTAGATCCTTCCATTGTCCAGTATGTTGTACTGAACCGCGATAATAGTCACCGCCACCTAAGCGAAAATTAGCTTTTGATCCTTGATCCTGGGATGTGTGTGAGGTGACAATATTGATAACGCCTAGAAATGAATTGGGTCCATAGCTTGATGCAGAAGGTCCTCGAATAACTTCAATACGTTCAATATCTTCAATCAAAAGAGGGTAGTCAACCCAAAATAAGCCGCCAAAACTGGGACTATATATAGAGTGTCCGTCAACAAGCACCTGCATGCCTTTGGCAAAATCATCACTCATGCCATGATATGACGCAGAAGGTAAGTGCCCTCTTTTATAACCAATTTGCATGCCTGGCACTAAACGAAATAGCTCAACAATTTCTTTTGCGCCACTGGCTTTAATCATTTTTTTATCAATGACCGTCATTGCTGCAGGGGCTTCAGAAAGAGACTGCTTTAGTCGTGTTGCTGATAAAACAACAGGTGCTTCGGTTAGTAAGAAAGGGTCGTCAATATTATGTTCTGTTGCTAAAGCATGATTACCATTGATCAGTAGTACTATTGCCAGATAATTGATTCGCTTATTGATCACTTTCTTCAACTTCGTCAGCAGCACCTATACCAAAACTTTCTAATAGCATTAAAAACACGCCTATACAAATTGCTGAATCAGCAATATTAAAAGCCGGCCAATGCCATGTTTGGTAATATACATCCAGAAAATCAATCACATAGCCATAAGCTACGCGGTCAATCAGATTTCCAATAGCACCGCCTAAAACCAGTGATAAAGCGAAAGCCAATAGTATTTCATTCCTTTTGAGACGATATAGCCAGATGGTCAGCACAATACTAATTGCGAATGCCATAAAGGCAAAAAACCATCGTTGCCAGCCGCCGGCTTCGCTTAAGAAACTAAATGCCGCCCCAGTGTTATGGACATAAGTTAAATTAAATCCTGGGATGAGTGCGATGGATTCATAAAGTTGCATAGATCCATTAATTGCGATTTTGCTCCACTGATCAAGAATCAAGGTAATTAGTGATAACCATAACCATTTAAGCATTTTTTAATCCGGACTAACTATTAAGCAAACTGGCGAACTTCACCGTCGCCATCAATATTATTTACACATCGACCACATAATTCAGGGTGCTCTTTGTTTTCACCGACATCAAAACGTTGATGCCAACAGCGAGTACACTTCTCATGCTCAGATGCAGACACTTTGATACGAATCCCTTCTACTTCAGTTTGAATGGCATCATCAGGACAGAATTTTTCATCGGCTAATGAGGCAGCTGAAGTAATAAAAATAAAATGCAGCTCGGTAGATAATTGGCTTAATACTGAGAAATATTCCTCATTACAATACAACTCCACTTCAGCACTCAAAGATGAGCCAATTTCGCCTTTAGACCTTATCGCTTCAACTTCTTTACTAACTGCTGCACGAACTAGCATGACTTTATCCCAGAATACTCGGTCCATCTTGGTATCGTCATCTAATGGAATTAAATGCTCATACCATGTTTCTAGAAAAATTGAATCTTTACGTTCGCCTGGAATATACTGCCATATTTCATCTGCAGTATAGCTGGTAATCGGCGCAAGCCATCTCGCCAGTGCTTCAAGGACATGATACATCGCTGTTTGTGCTGAACGACGAGCTAGGCCATCTGTTTTTGCAGTATATTGACGGTCTTTAACAATATCCAGATAAAAACCACCCAAATCCATTGCACAAAAGTGATGAACTTTTTGATAGATCTTCTGAAAATGGTAAGCTTCATATGCTTCGACTACATCTTCTTGTAATTGAAAAGTTCTATCAACAACCCAGCGGTCCAGAGGCAACATATCTTTTGCATCAACTAAGTCTGTTGAAGGATCAAAACCATCTAAGTTAGACAATAAAAACCGTGCTGTATTTCTTAAGCGGCGATAGCCGTCAGATGTTCGTTTAAGAATCTCCTCGGATACATTCATTTCACCACGGTAATCTGTCGCAGCAACCCAAAGGCGTAAGACATCGGCTCCCAGGTTTTTCATAATGCTTTGAGGAGCCACTACATTGCCTTTAGACTTAGACATTTTCTTGCCTTCGGCATCAACAGTAAATCCATGCGTTAAAACAGATTTGTAGGGAGCTACACCATTCATTGCTGTTGAAGATAACAGTGATGATTGGAACCAGCCACGGTGTTGATCCGAACCTTCAAGATATAAGTCAGCAGGAAAGTTTAGTTGCTCACGCCTATCTACAACAGCGGCGTGTGTTACACCAGAATCAAACCAGACATCTAGGGTATCTTGCATCTTGTCATAATGTTCAGCATCATCACCAATCAATTCAGAAGCTTCCAATTCAAACCAGGCTTCTATGCCTTTTTCTTCAACACGCTTGGCAACTTCTTCAACTAATTCAGCCGTTCTTGGATGTAATTCACCACTTTCTTTATGCACAAAAAAAGTAATAGGTACGCCCCACGTTCTTTGGCGAGAAATACACCAGTCAGGTCGACCTTCAATCATACTTTCTATACGAGCCTGGCCCCAGTCAGGAATCCATTCAACACGCTTAACTTCTGTTAATGCCTGCTCACGCAAATTATTCTTATCCATAGAAATAAACCATTGCGGTGTAGCTCTAAAAATAATAGGTGTTTTATGACGCCAGCAATGTGGATAGCTGTGCAAAATAGCTTCATGATGAGCTAGTTTGCCTTTTTCTTTTAGTACTTCCACGACATGATCGTTGGCACTAAAAACATGCTCACCCGCAAAAAATTCAGTACTAGGTAAAAATACACCATTGCTATCTACGGGATTATCTACGGGTAATCCGTTCTGCATACCCACTACATAATCGTCTTGACCATGCCCAGGTGCAGTATGTACAGCACCCGTACCCGCTTCGGTCGTCACATGGTCACCTAAAATAATAGGCACTTGTCGATCATAAAAAGGGTGTTGCAATAATTGTTTTTCTAAGGCGCTACCTTTGCAATAAGCCAGTACCTGCTGTTCTTCAGCGTCATAACGAATCATCACATCTTTTAATAACTCTTCAGCAACAACCAGGCGTTCTTTCTTGCCTTCTATTTGACATTGAACAATGGCATATTCCAGTTCTGGGTTAAGAGCAACCCCTTGGTTGGCAGGTAATGTCCAGGGAGTTGTGGTCCAAATCACTACAGATAAGGGTCCTTCACCATGATGTTCAGGTACATTATGGCAACTGGCTATAAAAGCGGCCTCATCAATGACTTGAAAGCGTACATCTATTGCTGGCGAATGTTTATCTTCATATTCAACTTCTGCTTCTGCTAATGCTGACCCACAATCAGTACACCAGTGAACAGGCTTGGCACCTTGTGCTAAATGACCTTTTGCAGCAACTTTTCCCAATGAGCGAACGATATCAGCTTCAAAAGCAAAGTCCATCGTTAAATAAGGATTATCCCATTCACCTAAAATACCTAAGCGTATAAAGGCTTCTTTTTGTGTTTTGACTTGTTTTTCTGCATATTTTCGACATTCTTTACGGAAAATAGCCGGTGACACTTTAACGCCTGCTTTACCAATTTTCTTTTCTACCATGAGTTCGATAGGTAAGCCATGGCAATCCCAGCCTGGGACATAAGGCGCATCAAAACCATTCAATGTTTTTGATTTAAGAATAATATCTTTTAATACTTTATTGACGGCATGGCCAATATGAATTTCACCATTTGCATAAGGAGGACCATCATGCAAAATAAATTTTGGCCTGCCCGCAAACTCTTCCCTTATTTTTTTATACAGTTCGGCTTCATTCCATTTTTTTAAACGCTCTGGTTCACGTTGAGCCAAATTGCCTTTCATTGGGAAAGCGGTCTTGGGTAAGTTTAGGGTCTTTTTGTAATCCATCTTCGTATTTTTTAAAAATATATAATTCAAGAAAGTGACTGTTTAACGGTCCACTGACATTTTTTGTAAAGTTTGTTTTGCTATAAGAGTATCTTTTTGTATTTGTTGCTTTAAATCATCAAATGAATCAAAACAGATTTCATCTCTAATTTTTTGTTTGAAATGCACTTCAACATAGCGACCATAAATTTCTTCATCAAAATCGAATAAGTGCGTTTCTAAAATAACTTTTTTCCCACCATCAACAGTAGGTCTTGTACCCACGTTGGCTATACCGGGTATTTCTTTGTTGCCAATTCCTGTCATCGTCACGGCAAATACACCGGTTATAGGCGTGTTTTTTCTAAACAATTTAATATTAGCCGTTGGAAAGCCAATGGTTCTACCACGTTTATTTCCATGAGCAACCCGTCCGCAAATAGAAAAATCAACACCTAACATTTGTTTTGCTTTAGCTAAATCACCTTCACCTAAAGCATCTCTAATTAATGTACTGCTAACCCGCTGCTCTTCCATAAAAAATGAATGAGTGTCTTCAACCTCGAAGCCCAGTAATTGGCCTTTTTCCTTTAGCATGGAAAAGTTACCACAGCGTGCTTTCCCAAAATGAAAATCATCGCCAACAACTAAGTACTTAATATTTAATTTATCGACCAAAAAATCAGTAATAAATAGTTCGGCAGGGTAATTTGCAATTATTTGATCAAATTTAACCACTAATAACTCATCAACGGGTAGCAATTTAAACTGTATGACTTTTTCCCGCAGCCGCATTAAGCGTGACGGCGCATTGTCAGCTAGAAAAAATTCTAAAGGCTGAGGTTCAAATAGCATAATTACAACGGGTAAATTTAATTCTCTACCTTTCTGTGCTAATTTTTCAATGACTTGCCGGTGCCCTGTATGAACGCCGTCAAAATTACCTATACTGAGTACACAACCACTTTTTAACTGTTTAAGGTGCCCTAGTCCCCGAATCAAATGCATAGAAAATTATAGCCCTGAAATCAATTGAACGCTTACTCTTTGAGAGTATGTTTATGATAATAATCAAAAACCTAGCATTGTATCATTAATATATACTTCGCGCGGTCACGGATGCGGAATTTATAAGCTGCTGATTTTTGTTGACAGCAAGACGCTGAAATAGGCGC
>ENA-OSET01002316-OSET01002316.1-sediment-metagenome-genome-assembly--contig:-NODE-2316-length-18535-cov-47.541066_pt1 | contig 18535 bp, 25 predicted proteins | sample MGYA00237882_ERZ534229 | MGnify/ENA primary metagenome ERZ534229 (study PRJEB26408, sample SAMN06266212) | sediment metagenome | isolation source: Hudson Canyon methane seep mesocosm | place... | reverse complement strand
ACTGAAATTTCACCAGTAGAACGAAGAATAGTGCCTTCAACGTAAATGCCATCGATATATATTTTTAGTTTCATAGTCTACCACCTTATTTTTATTCAATATTAAAGCGCTTAAAGTTATTAACTTAAACAGTAGAGCACCTATATAAGCATTTAGTCTTCTACTGTGAACAAAATTACGTATTTGTTTAGGATTGAATTCTGAGAAACCTTCATCAGTGTTCAAAATAGTGTTCTATCCAAAGAGCCAACTCAGTCGGGTAGTACGAGGGGGTTAAGCTAGCTCAAATTTGCTGTTTATATTCATTAATAGCATCGATACGTTTGTCTAATGATTCAGAGTCGTAAAAATAGACTTGGACCGTTTTACCATCATCTGTTTTACTATATGAACCAAATAAGTTATTTAGATCAATATTGTTGTTGTCTGATAATTCAAATGTTAGTTTCCAGCCAACATTGTTTTTTCCTGCATTTTTGATATGAGTTACTTTTCGTGAAAAATGAATCCAGTCAATTCTATTAACCTCGTGATCAAAGTAAGAAGAACCAAGAAGTGAGGAAGGGTAATCAAGGCGCTTATAGTCATGAAGCAGTAAATTAAGATTCTTCGCTACTGACTTTTCGATTTGAAGACAAGGGCCGCAGGGACGAGTATAAGGCACATTACACAGTTTTAAATAAGATTCCATCAAGGGAATGGCCGACGATGAATCATATGTCATAACAATGTTTTGTAAGGTGGAATTGAATTCTTCTTCGATAAATTCAATTCTGAATTTTGATAAATCTGCAAGTAGCCTGCTTTTTAAGCCTTGAATACATCCAGTGGCAAAAATGGGCACTTTGTGATCTTTACATATGTTGAGAAAATCAGTAATTCTGTCTGTTGATGTTTTTTTCGCTTCATTATGTAATGCTTCAGCTTTATTTAAACAAATAAGTAATAGGGCTTGGCGATCGTCTTCATCACTTTTGTTTTCAGCAAGGTATTGTTTAGCAAGTGCCGCTATTTCATAGTAAAACTGATATTTATTGATAGCGATATCTGTAGCACTTAACTGATTGAACAACCAGACCAGAGGCTTTTGATTTTTCAAGACAACAACTAAGTCTGCATCACCATGATTGGATGATATTAATAGTTGACGTTGATTTGCTGATAAGTCTTGGGTATTATTTTCTGTGAATCTGTTTTCTGATGTAATAATTACATTAGCACCAGCCCATTTAGTGAATCGATGATATTTGCTTATTCTGAGTACTGACTCATAGTCATTGCTTATCTTTTGGTTTAAGAGTGTATAGCTTCTTAGTGTACGAGCTATTCTCCCTGAATACTCATGACAATTAGGGAGGTGGTTTTTTTGAATCATCTTAAGTACTTTATAAAGAATTTGTTCTTCATAGTAAGTTTGCAATGCAGTCATTTCGGAGTCTTTTCGACTGTTTAGAGATGAATTCTTTAAAAAAATGGATCTTTCTTTTTTAACTTCGTCAATGGCTGAACTGCAATGCTCGTTAAGTAATGAATCTCTACTGCTTGAGCTGTATAACTGTTTTATTGCCCCTATTGCACGGTTGAATATTTTGCGTTTTATATTGTGAAACTCTGTTGTAGTTGTCATGTTTGAATCCAAATTAGATTGTTGCATATAACTCTTGCCTACTACTTATTCCTTCTTCGGGACTTTTGTTGATGCCCCTATAAACCAGTATTTTTAAATGTTAAAAAGTGTTCAGTTGGCACTACAGGTTTTGCTATTTTTTGTAATATATTAAATTTAAACAGTAGACTTTTTAAACTTTATTTCACAGGTAATGATTGATAAATCATTACCAAAAGTAAACCCTTTTATGGATAAAAAGTACGAAAAAGGCACTACAGCAGCTTCTAAAAAAATACATTTAGTTTTAAAAGGTTTTTTCTTTGTAAAAAACCCCATAGCGTTAAACCAATGATTTGGGGGAAGCAAGTCACGAAGATAGGTTATGTATAAGGGCTCGATGCATTAAAACTCAGCCGAAAAACCAATGGAGCGATTAGGTTTATCTGTTTTAAAGCTAACTTCATCAGTAAGGCTTTCAATAAACAAACTGATATTGTTTTTCTCACCCAAAACAGTTAATTTTCTTTGTACAGCGGCAAAGTCACCAGGTGTTAGTTGTGGTATCGCAATTAATTGGTTTTTAAAAAATCCTTTTTTACGAGGTGAAAGTTTATTTAAGGCATCACCTATAAATCCTTTTAATAGTTTCCATGCTTGTTCTGGTTTTAAATAAGTGAATTCTAATTTAAAATCAAAACGTCTTAATGCCGCAGCATCTAAATTATTCATTAGATTTGTTGAGCAAATAAATATCCCTTCAAAGTTTTCCATTTGTACTAATAGTTCATTAACTTGGGTGGTTTCCCAGCTATGACGGCTATTGGTTCTATCTCGTAAAAAGCTATCTGCTTCATCCAGTAATAAAACACCTTGCTCAGCTTTAGCTCCGGCAAACATTCGGGCAATATTTTTTTCAGTTCCTCCTACATAACAATCAATGATATCTGAGGCACGTTTAGCAATAAGGGGTTTATCAAGTGTTTTAGCAAGGTATTTGGCATAAGCACTTTTACCAGTGCCCGGTGGACCAAATAAGCAGAGGCGACCAGAGCCAGATGTATTTAAACCGTTAGTAATTTTGTTCAGGGGTGCAGAAGTATTAATTAAACTAGGGTCATAAAAGTGTGTGGTATGGCTGTTTGATACCTGATATTTATGCCCCATTGCTTTAAGAGTATTGCCAATAATGTTTTCTAAATGTGCTTCAACTTTATCTGGTGATGATTCACCAATTATGTCGCTAACACGTGCTGCACGACTTATAACGGCAGGTGGTAACTGTTCAAGTTGAGCCATGTTTTCAATCCATGTCTTACTCACATCAGTATGCTGTAATGACTCAGTCAATATCTGTTCTCGTGTAGAACGAGGAGGTATTGATAATTCCATAACTAGGTCAAATCTGCGTAAGAATGCTTTATCCATATCAGTGATATTATTGGATAACCAAAAAGTGGGGACTGCATTGTTTTCTAGTAACTGATTAAACCATCCTTTTACAACTTTAGATGAAGAGCGAGATCTTCCTATAAAGGAGCTGAAAATATCGCCCTCAAACAGGTCCTCTATTTCATCAAATAATAGGCATTGTTTAGGACTTTTTTCTAATATTTTTTGAGCTAATTGGCAGGCTGTTACTCGCTCTTTACTGGATAAAATATCACCATCTTGGTCTTCAACGCTGATTTCATTTAATGACAAATTAAGCTGTTTAGATAGTACGCGCACCAACTGAGTTTTACCCGTACCTGGTGGGCCATAAATCAATATATTGCCGCCAGTTATATTTTTATGACAGACATTGTGTAGATATAAAGACAAACGATCATAATCAGCTTTAATATGGTTAAAATGGCAAGGAGTTAATGTGGGGGTTGGTGCTTCAGTAATAAAATTAGCAAAAATAGAGGAGATGTCAGGCTGTAGACCATCCAATGCAGAGGATAAACCTTTGAGGACATCAAATTTTTGATCCATGCTACGACTATCTGAATCGACTTTAAGTAAACCTGAATTTGATAATAATTGTGAGCGCTGTAAAGCATTACAGACTTGTTTTTCTGGAATATCCAGAATACGAGAAAGATGAGAGAATAAAGAGCGATTGGTTAATTCGCCAAAAAGATCAAAGCATTCACTAAAGGTATTATCCAAATCTATCAGTAATGCAAAAAGCATGGTTTCTTCTTCTATTTCATTCAGTGAAAAATGTTGAGAAACTTTAGCTAAATTATTAAAAATCTCACCTCGACGAGAGGGCTCTGTATCAATTAAAGATTCACAGTGATTTTTAAGAATTTTCTTTATTTCAGGTTTTTTTAAATCTTCAAGGGTATTTTCATCAAGTTCAATAAAATTTAATATATCATCATTACGAAAATGGTCTTTTAAATAAAGAGGAATACCATTACAAAATAATAACGCACGAGCTAACCAGAACTGTTTTATCTGGCGGATAGCTTGCTCTTCTATTGATAGAAAGCTTTCACTTAAAACTTGAGTACGATTGCGGCGCTTTTTTCTTCTGTGATGAATTGGCATAAAGAAACCTCCATAGAGTCATCAAAAATGAGAATGGAAGTAGTTTAATGGATAGGTGCGACAAATAGCGTCCTATTGGGTGATTTGTTTCCCCATTCTTAGGGCTGATGTTACTCAGCATTTTACAGTTTTAGCATGAAATGATTACCAAATTATTTTAAATAAGGAAAACGTATCGAGCTAATTAAATATGATTTTTGAGGAAAAATTTGTAAAAACAAATCGGTTTCGTTTGCTCTATATACTATACTTTTTGCAAGGTCTACTGATGTTTAATGCAGAACTTATGAATACGGTTAAATTAAAAAAGGCTGAAATGTGACAAAATCAGAATTAATTGAAAGAATGACCGCTAGCTCATCTTAACTGATACAGGCAGGTAGTATCTTAGTTGTAAATACAGTGTTGGAAGAAATGATCAAAGCACTGGAAAATATGAACGGATAGAAATACGAGGCTTTCGAAGCGTCAGTTTACGCCACTTTTAGGCAAGAATCGCCCGTAACCTAAAAATAGGCGAAGCTGTTCAAGTTGAGGCTCGATCAGGGGTACATTTCAAATGTAGGGCTTGAAATGCGTGAACGTGTAAAGAACAGTAGCCAACGAATTATTCCCTTTTAAGAACAACACACAAGGAAATTTGAACAATGCCAGTGATCCGAACAGTAGCGATTAGTTTATTATTTCTAAGCTTGATTACTGTTGTCGGGTCAACCATCATGTTGACGGAAACCCTAACGCCATATCATTGGGAATGGGGTATTTATGGCAGTTGCTTGGTGCTTTTTCTGAGCAGCCTAGTTGTTGTTTTCTTTCGGGAGGAAAGTAGTGAAATATTACGACTAAAATACAGAGAAAGAAAAATACAAGAAGATGAGGAAACATTAGAACAGCTGCAAAAAGACTTTGAATCCAAGCTTGGTTTATTAGCGCATCAAGAAAAGGAAGTTAAACAAAAGTTAATGCAATATAAGCAATATGCTGAATTTCCTGATGAAAAAATTACAACAATTGGTAGTGAAGACAAGAAGTATTTTGATGATAAAGTTGCACAGCTATTACATGATAAAGCAGAGATAATATTTGATAAAATCATCAATAAAAAATATACGCAGAGAAATGACTTTAAACATCAGTTACTGCTTGAAGATATTGTTGATTTAATTGAATCTGTTGCACGTATACACCACCCAGAATCACAAAACCCTCTGTTAGAAACCAGTATTGAAAATTTGTTTCGATCATTGAACAGAGTTTCCTTACAACTCCTTGTGTTAATTGATAGCTTCCCTATCAACATCAAAGAATACAACCTTAGAAAAACCTATTTATATATTCAAAAATCAGCAACAACAATTGGATATTACAAAAAAGCAGAACCCTTCTTAACCTTTGCCAGTCCACTATTACGCATAGGTATGGCATCAAATCCCTTGGTAGGTGTTGCACAAGTCGTAGCTTATGAAGCAGGTAAGCAGGCTATAAAAACAGGCTCAGAAAAATATGCTTTAAATTTACTCCACGATGTCATAGAAATCATCGGTGAACAAGCATCCACCATTTTTGGGGATACCTCATTACGTTATCGTAGCAAAGACTGGATTTATGCAGTGGAATTAACAGAACTGATGAACCACTTTAATCCTGTTGAGCCCGCAGTTTTTTCGAAAGTAATGAAAATTATTAGTGGACTGTCCATACGCAGTGAATTTGATCGAATATTGATTTATCACTGTTTAGCACAGAACAAAAGTGCAAACCCTGAAGTATTTTCAAATGACTTTTTTACTGATGAAGATAAAACTGCACTCGTTAAAAAACTCAAGGACTTTACAGAAAATACACTCAATAGAAACAGAACAGAAGAAAGTGATAAAAAACTTCTCAATTGGCGTAAAAAAGCAGAGTTGCGTCTAGCGGTAAAAATACCCTTAAACATTGATAATAATGATGCTGGTGCTTTAAAAAAGCAGCTACTATCGCAGTCACCTGAAAAGAAAATAAAGCCCTATTTAGCTAGAGCGATTCTTGAAACGATGGAAGAGGCTGAAACAGCTCAGTTCATTTATACCGATATACAGGTTGAAGTACCTATCGAGTCAGTAGAAGTTAAACAATTGTGGTTAATTGCATCTAATATGCGACTATGGCTGCTAAGCACTAACCCTAAAGAAAATAAAATACAATGTCTCTGGTGTTATGACACAAGAAAGGATAACCCTTTAGAAATTCAACGAATCAACAGAGTGGTTGCTGATGACTGCAAAGTGATTGGGGGAGCATGGCAAACTGAAATAAAGAGCAACATCGAACCAGCCTTCATTATTGAAGGAAGAAAAGCCAGTGCCTATAGCAGCTATTTTAAAGTGTTAGAAAATTTCAATGGAAAGCTTAACTAAAAAGGGTGGATAGAGTTTAAGCTGCTAGCCATTCAACCTGATCATCATTTGAATTTTCAGAAATAGTTACCTCTTCATCAACCTGAAAGAAATGCCACTCAAAATGTTCACAAAGGGGCAAATCATCCATGTTTTCGTAATCTATATCGATATTAGTTTTGTCAGGCATAATAATTCTCCAATGGTTTGATTAATACTATATCGACACAAAAGATAAAATCTTTTGTGCTGAGTCACATTTTTCTAAGTTTTTGCTGGTTTTGTGATGCTAGTCTGTTTTTCGATAATGTAATTATGCGGGCAATGTTGATATTCAGAAAATAATGAAAATAAACTGAGCTAAGTGCTGTCTTTAAAAATTTAATGAGCGGAATATATCCACTGGGAATGATTTTATGGCTACCTGATTTAAGGAATGTGTTATGAAGTTGTAGCTTCAATATGGACATTGGGTACATTACAAATTTAAAAAATGTAACTTAACAAAGCTAGTGAATACGGAGGATATAGATGATAGTTACATAGCTTTTATCTTTTTTTTAGGAAAAATAAAATCACATGTAACCATGATGTTTTTTTGTCTATGTTTTATTAAGAAAGCGTGAATAACAAATAAGCAGGGTAACAAGGGTTGGCATGTTGCTAGGGTAGGAGAAGAGCTATAAATGGTTAGAACAAATTATGCGCTATACTTTATTTGTTAATCCCAAAAAATTAGAGGAAAGAAGGTATGCTAAATAGGATTAAGACGTTCAAAATAATGGTTTTGTTGATAGCACTTGTACTGAGTACAAGTGCTCTAGCGATAGAGTTTCCAGAAAAACCCAATGATGCTGATTTTTTTGTTGATAAAGCGGGCATTATTAATACTGAAGCGTCGACTGAAATCAATTCACTTGCTTCAACATTATTACAAGAAGAACAAGTTGCTTTGTTCGTTGTAACAATTACCTCCTTAGCTGATTTTGATGCAGCTGGCTATTCCATAGAAGGTTATGCCGCAGATTTATTTGATGAATGGGGAATAGGTCTCGAAGATAGAAACTATGGAATGCTCCTGCTAGTCTCAAAAGGCGATAGAAAAGCCAGAATTGAGTTAGGTGCTGACTGGGACAGGTCGTATGACCGAACAGCCAAAGAAATTATGGATAGTTTGATTATTCCTTCATTCAAGGCAAACGATTATCCAATGGGTATTGCTTCAGGTGTCAAAGGTTTAGATGCAATGGCGAGAGGACTGAGGTTGCCAAAACCAGAAGCACCTTGGTGGTTTCTGCCAGCAATAATTGGAGGGGTGGTTTTGATTATTGCTTTGATAATCAATCTTTTTAAAACAGGACGGAGTGGATGGGCTTGGGCATTAATCGTCTTCTTAGGCTTGATAATATTTGCTATATTACGATCTTCAGCGAATAGTGGCGGTAGTTCTGGTGGCTTTGGCGGTGGTTTTTCAGGGGGCGGCGGCGCTTCTGGTTCTTGGTAGCGGATGAGGAAAAGACAATGAAAAAAGCAAGTAACTATTTTACAGAAGAAGACAAAACAATAATTGAACAGGCAATTGCCCGAGCTGAAAGTAAAACCAGTGGTGAAATAGTCCCTGTTATTACCAGTGTCTCAGGGCGTTATGATCGCTCGGAAGATATATTTGGTGTGCTTTTTAGTTTGACATTATTAACGATTGCTTGGCTATCAACACAAGAAATAACATCGATTGCTGGACAATGGGAAACCGAAGTGACAACAATGGTTACATTGCCATGGGCAGTAGCAATTATATTTGTAGGCTTTATTGCAGGCGCTATTCTAGCTTCCTTTTTCCCAGCACTCAGGCTCATTTTTATTTCAAAAAAAGAAATGCAACAAGAAGTGGAACGCAAAGCCATAGAGGCTTTCCACCAATTCAGAATACGTGGTACAAAAGGTGCAACAGGCGTACTGATTTATGTATCATTGTATGAACATAATGTCAGAGTACTAGGTGATGAGGCAATTAATGAAAAATTAAAACAACAAGATTGGGATGATGTTTGTTGTCTAGTTGTTGAAGGTATGAAATCAAAACAACCTACTGAAAAAATAGTTGAAGCGATTGAACTAAGTGGTCAATTATTAGCGGAACATTTCCCGATAGCAGAAGATGATCAAAATGAACTTCCCAATAAACTTCAGTTGATTGATTAAGGACTATTTGTGCCATTTAATCTATCAGAAACCTTGGTCATCGGAATACCCGCTCGAAAGATAAGATGAAGAGCTTAATGATGGTATAAGCATGCTACTAGTAAAGGCACTTGTTGAGCTAAACAAATATCAATCAGACAATGAAGCACCACTCATTGAAGTTGTGGTTATGTCGAGAAACAGTCCTGAGATAGGCCTAAAAGTGTTACAAAACATTAGAAATAAGCAGCTTGAACTCCAATGCGACAAATTGGCTCTTATTACCAAAAGAGAGCTAAGGTTTTGATCTTGTTTGTGGAAAAGTGGCAGGGGCAATGCCCTGAACGTAAAGGACATTACAGTAAGATAAGTCTGGGAGTAGGGTCATTGCCAGCAAACAAGATGGCATTTTGCTGAAAATCGGTACCTAATTGACAAGCCTCTGAAAATGATAATCCAAGGAGTAAAAGACTTTTTTCGGGTTTCCATAAGCCACTAGAGTCCGTGCCATCGCCCTCATAAATTATATAGTTTCTATTTGTGCAGATTGTCTTTAGCTGGGTATGAGCTTGAGTATTTAATTCGGGGGATGTAATCTGGCTATAAGGGTTAAAAGCTGATATGTAGGCAGCCGTTTTTGCATTATGTTTTTCATATAAAAATTTTAGCTCCAATGAATTTATGCTTACTCTAAGTACAAAATCTTTAGGGCCATCATGGACTATATAGTGAGTGTTTTGATAGGCTTTTATTAAGTTACTAACTTCTTGCATAAAGTCTTTTTATCGTAGTTTGAAAGTTTATATGACGAGGAAGTTTTACATGATAGGTCTGTCAATTAGGGTGGTTGATAACTATAAACCTTATTGCCATATCCCGATGCTGGTATTACAAAGAAAACAAACATTGTCAGTGTATTGTGGCCACATCAAAAGCGCTAGGCGATGGAATAGGTATGCCTTTAGTCAAAGCATTGCTTGAGTTAAATAAATATCAACTAGAAGGTGAGGCCCTAGTCGAAGTGGTTGTGATGTCAAGAAATAGCCCTGAGCCGGGAATAAGAGTTTTACAAAATATCATAAACAAACAGCTTAAAGTTTCTAGGCATGCGTTTACGGGTGAGGCGTTTTCGAAACTATTTTAAACCATTTTTTATGCGGCTAGGTTTGTTTGTTAGTGGTGTATAAAATAAATAATCAAAGACTTATGCACAAAAAATCCTTGAAGCTAAATTTGTCAAATTTCTCAGGAAAATAAACTACCTTGTGTGCTATTGACAACTGTAAGTTATTGAAAGTAGGTAAAAAACAATGGGTTGTATAAAAAATGGTCAAATTGTTTTAAAGGCCAAGTACTCAAGGGCTTGAAGGGACTATTGATAACTTAGTCACAGAGTTATCCACAGCTTTTGTGGATAAAGAAATAAAGCTTTATCCAATAACGACTTAGCTAATTAACAGAGATTTGGCATGCAAAAATAAAGCTAATGAGTTCTGTTTTTAAAAAGATATTTTTAGCGTTATTTTGTTAATGGACTGTTTCTAGATAGTGGTATAAAAAAAGCGCAATAATGCGATGACAATTAACTCTCAAAAACATTATAAACACTTCACAACTGCCAGTTCCTGCCAGCGAGTTGTATAGTGCGGTGATAAATATTCAACAGGCGTTTGCCAGCTATTTTTAATACCTGTTGTACTCACACTGATCCCTTTAGGAAACCGTTGATTGATTTTATCAATCGTTGCCATAAGACTAATCCCATTACTATCGTGGTAAAGGTTGTTATTTTCAGTAACATTAAATAAATCCACTTGCTTAGGGATTGAAGCTAGTTGAATATGACCTAACTGGATACCACATTTTTGAAAACGATAACCCTCTCGGTAAATATCTTGTAACAAGCGTTTTGCTATCGTGATGATATATCGAGTATCACTAGTTGCTTGATTTAGAAGTGTATGAACAGAGCGCTGATACTGGGGTTCATTAAGATTGTGTGGGTTGGTTCTAATAAACACAGTGATAGACCCAGTCACAGAACCTTGTTTGCGTAACTTTTCAGCAGCACGACTACAAAAACTAGCTAATGCTTCCGCTAATTCATCATACGCAGTTAAACGCCTTTTAAAACTGCGAGAGCAAACAATCTGTTGTTTATCCGCAGCTATATCCTCTAATGACATACAGCCAATACCATTTAGTTCCATCACTGTTCGAGCGACCACAGTATTAAACTGAGCCTGTATAGCCTCAACAGGCTGGCAAGCCAACTCATAAACGGTATTGATGCCCATAACCTGAAGCCGTTTTGAGGTTTGGCTACCAATCCCCCAAACTTCATTAACAGGGACTAAACGCATTAACTTATTTCTGCGGATAGGATCAGATAAATCTAACACGCCTCCCGTTTTTTTCCATTTCTTGGCAGCAAAATTAGCCAGTTTAGCCAAGGTCTTAGTTGGTCCCATACCCACACAAACAGGAATGCCCGTCGTTTTAAAAACAGTCTGTCTAATCCGTTGACCATAATCAATGGAATCACTGTGACAAATCCCCGTTAAATCCAAAAAAGACTCATCAATAGAATACACCTCAACTAAAGGTGAAAAAGCCTCCAAGCATTGCATCACCCGTTGAGATAAATCCGCATACAAGGTGTAATTAGATGAAAACAACTGAATATGATGGCGATCAATCAAATCTTGTACTTGATGCACAGGCGTAGCCATTTTAATCCCTAAATCTTTAACCTCCTGGCTACGGGCAACAATACAACCATCATTATTACTAAGAACAGCCACAGGCTTATTTAAAAGATCAGGACGAAATACACGCTCACAACTAACATAGAAATTATTGCAATCGACTAATGCAATAAGCGGCTGAAAAGTGACAGATGAAGTAGAAGAAGTCGAAGCTGGCACTTAATGATTAAACAGGATGAATAACATTGGTCACAACACCCCAAATAACCAGATCAATATCTTTTGCAACAACAATATCGGCATAAGCAGGATTTTCAGCACCTAAAACAATTTCATCACTGATACTGTTAAGCCGTTTAACCGTTAACTCACCATTCAACGCACAAATTACAATCTTGCCAACAACAGGGTCAATAGACCGATCAACAACCAGAATATCATTAGGATGAATCCCTGCACCCAACATGGATTCTCCCTCAGCCCGTACAAAAAAGGTCGCTGCAGGTTTCTGAACCAATAAATCATTTAGATCCAAGGTCTTCTCAATATAATCATCGGCAGGAGAGGGGAAGCCAGCGGCAACTTTTCCAGAAAATAGAGGAATGGCCACTGTACTTGGAGAGCTCGATGGAAATGAAATACTAGAAGTATCAGCAGTAAATTGTTCAAACCATTGTTTACGCTGATTTAACATGACCTTTACTTCAGATACCATGCTTTCAGGCACACGAATAGCTTTGGTGGTTTCACCATAAACGGAAGAACCTTTTTTACGGCCAGCACCCGAGCGAGATCCGCCGTGTTTGATTTTTTCTGTACTAGACATTAAAGAACAAGCGAAATAAATAATGAACAAAAATAAAGTGTACAGTATTCAAAAAAACAATCAAGCGAATCTCTAAAGCATCAATTACAATAAAAGCAGACTAAAATACAAAACAAGAATTAAAGCAGAAACATATGTGTGGTCGATATAACTTACTAGCAACACCCGAACAAGTCATCGAGACGTATCAATTACATCGATTACCTCGCTATGAAAGCAGCTATAACATTCCACCAGGTCAAAAAATATTAACGATTGTTCAATTAGATGATGGCAGTTACAAAGCCGTTTATCTGCATTGGGGGCTTATCCCTCATTGGGCTAAAGAGCGTAAAATCAGTCATAACCTCATCAATGCCCGAGCAGAAACCATTGCTGAAAAACCAGCCTTTAAATCTGCCTATCAACAAAGACGTTGCTTAATCCCTGCAACAGGGTTTTACGAATGGCAAAAAACAGAGCAGGGCAAACAAGCCTATTGCATGAGTAGACCAGAGCAACAACTGTTTGCCTTTGCAGGACTCTGGGAATACTGGGAACATAAAAAGGAAACGATCTATAGCTGCACCATTATTACCACGGCAGCCAATCAGTTAATGAATCCTATACACTCACGTATGCCTGTTATTATTTCTAATAACAACATAAGTCATTGGCTAGATAAGCAGGCTAGCCGAGAAACAACACAGCAACTTTTAACCAGTGATGGATATGAAGGTATGGCATTTAAACAGATCAGTGATTGGGTTAACAGTCCCTCACATAACGATAAAAACTGTTTAAACTAATGTCTGCCTTTTTCTCTTCAATAAAGATACATTTAGAAAAGACCTTCTCAACAAAGCAAAAGATCTTAGCTGCTCTAATAGTCTTAATTATCGAATTGATCACCATAACGCCATTATGTGGTTATCTATTTCAATGCGGCTGTGACTGGCCATGGTCAGGATTAGATGAAAAATGTAACTATCATCAAGCACATGTAAAACAGCAATGCCCTTGGTGTGTATCAATGGCGATGGGAATACTATCAACGGCATTAGCGATGATGATGGGTGTTTACGCATCAAGTATTTCAATGGAACTATTTTCAAATCAGCATAAAGTTAAAGAAATTTTAATAAGAACTGTAATTGGACTGAGTGCCTTTATTTTGACAGCAACCATCATGGCGATTGTGGCTGCAAGTTGGCAAAATCACCCATTGCCAATGCTTCGCCTTTAAATAAGAAAAATAGTGAGTCATAAAAAGTTAAATAATGATAGGCACAGTTATCAAAGAAAAAATATCAAAAGCAAGTAACGTTAGAAAGCCTGATGCAATCTTTTATCGTCTTGCAGAAGGCTTATCAACTATTGAAATACTCAACTATGTAAAAATTTATAACAGTGGAATTAAAGCTTCTAATGTTCTCAGTACTAATGGCAAAAAGGAACCAATCACTACTATTGGAAAAGAAAATATTGTAGGTGTTGAATTATTAATTGATATCCCTTATAAAACGATTCAGTTTTTTTCTATTACATCGTCAGTGAAAGGGTCAGGAGAACAGATCGTCAAGTCAGTGATTGGTTCAACACCTGATGATTGGAGTATTGTAGTGGTAATGGATTGGAGTCATGGGTTTTGGCCTGCTATGGCAGATAGATATCCACGATTGATGCTCATGTGATGATTTTGAGAAACGAGATCAGTTGTTTTGGAGTGAACCGTAGCTATAATTCTCAAAATGTATTTATTTATCCTAGGTTTTAGGAGTAATGTTTTCTTAGAGTAGGCCGATATATAAGATAGAAAATAAAAGGAGAATTCTCATGTCAAAGTTAACTCAAGATAGAATGACGTTTATAGAACTTCTACATAACGTATTTATAAAAAAAACAGGCCATGGCGCATATGCAACTATTTCAGTTACTGAGGCAATGGAATTATTTGATAAGTGTTTAGCTTCAGGACAGTCAAACGATAGCTTCGTTAATCAGTATGTTCGGTCAGTTTAACTTGTAGTTGTTCACACTAGGTTTAGCTATTCAGGTATAGGATGTGAAGTGAAAGCCATGTCCTCCTACCTATACCCAGCAATATTTCTAGCTGGGTTTTTTTTGTTGCTTATGCTTATTATTAAGTTTTATGTAGTATATTATTGACCGATAAAATTCTAGGAGGTGTTATGAATATTGATAGTATGGGACAAGCAACATCAATTCTTGCAACACAACGACCAGCAATACAAACACCATTACTAAAAACTGCTAATGACCTGCCTAAAGTAGCATTGCAGTTAATCCCACCTATTCCGCAAGCAACTGGAAATATCGGAAATAATATTAATGTAACTGTCTGACTGGGGTTGCCCTGCAATTACTAACTCATCTGTTAATCAGCGTGTAAGTTTTTCCAGTTTTTAAAAAAAGTGTCTATATTTGCTGTTTTATATAACATTCATAGGTAGTTTATTTAAGCTGAAACTTTAGCGGCTATTTTTGCATGGGTAATGCTTTATTTGAACTTAAATCTATTGGATAAATATATATTTAGGCTAAGTGCAGTTGGTATTATTTATGTAGCTCTTTAGGGCGTTGAACCCAAGCATCACCGACTAAAGTAGACCATTGTGAATCCAGTTGAAAATAAGCCAAGGCAGCGGTTGGCATAAGGTTTCCATTTTTAGCAGGTGTAACATTAGGTGCTAAATGATGAACTAAATATTCAAAACTGGGGTTATGTCCCACCAGTAAAAGTCGTTGCACTGAATTTGAAATATTCGATAAGACCTGATGTAAATCAGATAAGTTTGCCTCATAAATCGATTTGTCAGTTTCAATAGAATCAACAGATAATCCCATTGCTGCATTGACTATCTTAGCCGTTGTTAGCGCACGAGTGGCTGGAGAGCAAATGATTAAATCAGGTACCAGTGACTGTTCATCTAACCATTCGCCCATTTGTTGGGCATTACGTTGACCACGATTATTTAAGGTACGGTAAAAATCAGAAGAATCCGTATTCCAATCAGATTTCCCGTGTCGTAAAATAAGTAATTCTTTGTGCATAATATAGTCCCCAAAATTTACTTTAAAATAGTTTCAACTAACTTAACCCAATAACTAGCACCGACCGTTAATATCTCATCATTAAAATCATAATGAGGGTTATGCAATAAACAATTACCATCAGATGATCCATTACCTAGCCAAACATAACAGCCTGGTTTTTCCTGTAGCATAAAAGAAAAATCCTCTGAGCCCATGCTGGGAGTAGGGCTTAAATCAACATGATCAACACCCACTACTTCTTGAGCAACAGAAATAGCGATAGCCGTTTCAGCTTCTGAATTAGAAGTAACGGGGTAGCCTGCATTTTCTGGATTAATAGAAATTTCAGAGATAAGATCAAAGCCCACAGCAATTGACTCAACGATTTGGATCAGTTTATCTTTAATCAAGGCTTGAACATCAGAACTAAAACAACGGTAAGTCCCTCTTAAAATCACAGAATCAGGAATTGCATTCCAAGTGTTGCCGCCATGAACTTGAGTAAGACTTAATACAGCTGAATCAGCAGGATTAACATTACGACTCACAATGGTCTGTAGGGCAGTGATTACTTGAGCCGCAGCCACTAAAACATCATTACCTAAATGGGGCATAGCAGCATGTGTAGCCTGTCCAGATAACACAACTTCAAAACAATCAAACGAAGCCATCATAGCCCCTGTTTTTATTGCAAAATGACCTTGGGGAATATCAGGAAAATTATGTAAACCAAAAACACAATCGGCAGGAAACAGCTTAAACAAACCGTCATCAATCATTTGTTTAGCCCCCGCACGACCTTCTTCAGCAGGTTGAAAGATAAAATAAACAGTGCCGTTAAAATTAGCATGATGGGCTAAATATTTAGCCGCACCTAATAACATAGCGGAATGACCATCGTGACCGCAGGCATGCATTTTGCCTTCATGCTGAGATTTATAAGGCAACTCATTTTTCTCTTCAATAAACAGAGCGTCCATATCAGCGCGTAGAGCAATGCTTTTAGAGCTGTCTCCACAAGATAAACTGGCAACAATCCCTGTTTTACCCAAACCTTCATGAACATCAAGGCCCCAACTTTTCAATTGTGAGCTAATAAAAGCAGAGGTATTGGTTTCCTCATAGGCAGTTTCAGGGAACTGATGAAAATGCTGACGCCATTCACGCATTTCAGCATGCATTGATTTAATGTCTTTATAAATTGTCATAGATAAAAAAAGTCGAAAGGGAAGTGTAAAAATACTAAACAACCACCCGCTTAAAGAGGGGTGGGTTTGAGAGCTTGGCGACTGAAAGTCGGGATACAGGGCAATAGCCCTGTTATTTGGGGGCGCAGTGCTTTAGCCTGCAATACTTTGTATGAAAGCAGGCTAAAGCACTGCGCCCCAACAACAAACCTTTATTTCGTAAGGCATCTTTTTCTTAACTTGCATCTGATTTTCTGCCATTTTTACAATGGATATACCTAAAAATGATTGCAATATTTGAGATAAATCTGTTCGCCTGAAAGGCGAAGGTTTTAACCTTATGAATGGAAAATAAAATAAAACCCTGTTCTCTTCTTGTTCTTGGTTTAATATTAACAAAAGCAAACAGAGAACTCATATGCAAAGAAACCTTAATTTAACCAGAAAGCAGCAAGAAGTCTTAGATTTTCTGATAGCAAATCAAGATCAATTTACTCAAGCCCCCACATTGGATGAATTATGCTTTGCAATGGGACTTAAATCCAGAGGTTCATTACATAAACATATTCAAGGTTTGATTAACGCAGGCATGGTAGAAGCATCTAATCGCAAACAACGGGGTGTTCGGCTAACAGAACAAGCTTTTAAAAACCAGATAGCTGTTGAAGCACCAGTCGCTATTAATCAGGACTGCTTTACACCCTTTGTTGGAAAGATTGCAGCAGGTTCACCGATAGAAGCCCTAGAAAATATTAGCTATATGACTATTCCTGATGAAATCAAAACGGAAAACCCCTGTTACATCCTTCAGGTAAAAGGAGATTCAATGATCGATGATGGCATATATGATAGTGACTGGGTCATTATTGAACAGCGCAGTCATGCAACAAACGGTGAAATTGTTGTTGCCTTAGTCGACAAAGCTGAAGCAACCCTAAAGTATATAGAACAATACCCCCATGAAACTTTATTAATCCCCGCTAATAGCAGTATGAAAGCCATGAGTTTTCTACCTAAACAAGTAGAGATTCAAGGTGTCTTAGTGGGACAAATGAGAAGCTATACATAATAATAAAAAGAGGAAAGGACATGATAACTAATACTCATATGCAAGACCAAATTCATAACAGAGTCCAAGAATTAATGGATGAACATAACCAAAACCATCATCTTGACTGGGATGAAGTGTTTCAAAATGCGGCGACATTTTCATTAATCATTATATTTATGACCTTAGGTTTGAGCTGGTAAAAAATGATAAATGACAATAGCCTGTTCATTAATCAATAACAGGCATCATTGTCCACTTTATAAACCAGTGATTGGTATTATCTTGATCAAGGCAGATAATTCCAGCGTTTTGGAATTTTATAACAGATAAACCCTGATCACCCGTAATTAAGTAAGAGGTTAAACGATCCAAAAAGGGTAAGTGTCCTATAATCATTGATTTGTCAGCAAACTGAAAATGATTGGTAAAGCTCATCACACTGTCTAATGGCGATAAACCCTCAATCTTTTCAATAGAGCCCGTTTTAAGCTGTTCTGAAAATAGCTCAGCTGTCTGTGAAGCGCGTAATTTTCCGCTATGGAAAATAGTAGAAACGGTTATGCCAGAATTTGAAGCAAGATTAGCGACTTGTACTATCTCATTACGACCTTCAACTGACAATCCTCGATTAGGATCTAATTCTTTGGCTAAGGATTGGCCGTGTTGTACCAGATAAAGTGTCATAAGGTTTAGTCCGCTTTTTTTGTTAAAAACAAGTATATACTACCTATAATGAATTAAAGATATTGTTCAGATGAGAAAATATAAAAACTTAGGCTTACTGGTAAAGCATAACAACGGTGTTAATAATAAAACCGAGCTTACTGATTTATTAATGGATGACTTGAAAGAAGCTAGCTGCTCTATTTTTGGTGAAACGGTGGATGAACAAGCTGTTTTTCTAGCTGAATTAAAAATTAAAATGGATAGTCTTAATCTCTATCATGGTATGTTTCATCAGCATATTGAGTTTGTTGTTGAAGGTGCAATCATAAATGAACAATATCCTGCATTAACC
>ENA-OSET01002312-OSET01002312.1-sediment-metagenome-genome-assembly--contig:-NODE-2312-length-18555-cov-9.714579_pt1 | contig 18555 bp, 19 predicted proteins | sample MGYA00237882_ERZ534229 | MGnify/ENA primary metagenome ERZ534229 (study PRJEB26408, sample SAMN06266212) | sediment metagenome | isolation source: Hudson Canyon methane seep mesocosm | place... | reverse complement strand
CTACCGTTTGTAAACGGCTCCAGAAACTCCTCTTTACCCGCTACAAGGTACCCACGAAGGCCCGTCTCCATATTCACCAATGAACTCGTTATACTGTTGCCTAAGTCAATTGCTTGGTAGGTATGTGCCACCCAACCACTTGTTTGTATTAACTTATTTAAACTGACATAAACAGTTGAAGCGATTCCAACAATCAACACTAAAGGTATAGAAAATCCGACTACTAACTTCCATTTTAATGCTAACTTCTCAAAAAAATTCACGGCGACCCCACTTAATTAATTTACAACAACAGAGTTGGAGATTAATTCTAGATAATTGATATACATCAAGGCTAATACTAGCTAATAATGACTTTAGTCTAGCAGTGTAATCCTGACATACAAGTCAACATACATACCATTGGGGTCAGACTCGATTGGTTTGCAAGTCAGGTATTTACCATAGATTAATGCCTCATATTGGCCGGTGGTTGAATAATTCAGGACTCTATGCGAATGGCTCCTAAGTAGTGTTCAAGACCTTCCACTTCCTGTATTTTTCAATAGAAACAAATATCCCCTATTTAGAACATATATGAGTACAAGTAACCTGCACCAACAGCCATTGTTAAAATTACCACAAGAAAAGCTATTATCATTTTGCCTTTAAAAATTGATTTCAACAAAATGACTTCGGTTAGACTGGCACCTGCACTGCCTATAATTAACGACATGACAGCGCCTAACCCCATGCCTTTTGCCGCTAATGCTGCGCTTAATGGAATAACAGCCTCTGCTCTGATATACAAAGGAATACCTATAACCGCTGCAATTGGAATGGCAAAAGGGTTTTCTTTACTGGCGACATGGGCTACAAATTCAGTAGGCATGAATCCGTAAATCATTGAACCAAGAGCAATGCCACCAATTAAGTAAGGCAGCACTTTCTTAAAATCAGACAAAGTGCTTTTCCAGATTTTCATCCATTTATTTTCTGGCTTTACCTTTGCAGAACATCCTGTATTACAGCCCTCACTTTGAGGTTCAATATATGCCTCTGCTTTAATATATTTCTCAAATCCCAGTTTCTCTAGGCTATAACCAGCAACGATGGAAACCCCTAGTGCTACCGTGAAATAGAAAATCGTTACTTCTAATCCGAACGTAACTGCAAACAGTCCGATAATAATTGGATTGAGAAGGGGACTGGCAAAGAGAAAAACCATCATGGTGCCAAACCCTGCATTAGCTCTTAATAAGCCCTTAAGAAAGGGAATGGTAGAGCAAGAACAAAAAGGTGTGATTGCTCCCAAAAATCCAGCAACGATGTAACCTTTACCGTTTTTACTACTTAAGATAGTTTGAATTTTACTTGGCGGAATATATTCTTGTAATACGCCAACAATATAGCTAATTAAAAGAAATAAAAGCGTTAATTCAACAGCCAAGAAAACAAACATATTAAGCGTATCAATTATCATTTGGTTTGAAATAGTCATAATTTATTACTTCGTTATTTCTAGATAGTTCGAAATATAAATTAAAGCATTGATCTAATCAAGACATTTCTAGTAATATCGAAGTATATTTTTATAAACGAGATAATTATGGATATAGATGTCATTGCAAAGGCCTTTAAAGAACTTGGGCACCCTACTAGACTTGTCATTTTTAAACGATTAGTTAAATCTGGTTATCAAGGTGTTGCTGTAGGTGCTGTTCAAGAAGAATTAAATATTCCAGGCTCGACTCTATCGCATCATATCTCGAGCCTGGCATCAGCGGGTTTAATAAAACAGCGTAGAGAGGGTCGTATACTTTATTGTGTAGTTGAATATGCCAGGCTGCTTGAAGTGATAAATTTTCTGCAACATGACTGCTGTGTTGATGAGGTGTTGAGTCACTCAGGAGGTGAATAAACTTGCCTTATGAGTAGCCTACAGCCCCAAATAGCCTATATGTCATTAATTTATTCTCTTAATACGGTAATTCTTCTCTTTATCAATCTCCAAAACAAAATCGACCTTATCTCCCCGCTGAAACGGTGACAAATCAATATCATCAACTACATTAAATGGCATGACCATTGGTGCCCAGTTCATTTCTGGAATGGGTGCATGCTTTATAGTAATAATTCTTTCCTCTGCGGAGACCTGAGTAACAAAACCGTAGGTTGAAGCCTCCCGAATAGGCTCTCCGACAAGCCCTGATAGCTGATTGTTACCATCTCTATCAGGTTGGTGGGTGCTGGCACAACCTGTAAAAAATATTATCAGGCATAGCACGGTTACTATATGTTTCATTCTCATTTTCTTTCACCATTATTCAATATTTTCATCTGCATCAACCAAGGCAATCTCTTCTGCTTTTTTATAGGCGGTGTAGGCCGCAATAAGATGGCAAACCCAGCCCAGCATGCCTCCAGAACCTATCCAGAATCCGGGAGTAATAATCAACCAAAAAATACCTCTTAAAAAGTAACCATTATAAATTTGCCCCACACCTGGAACAACTAAGCTCAACACAGCAGCAATACCTGCACTCGACATTAACCCATCCTCAATATTAATGAGCCCTCAACATCACTTTAAGGGATATCGTTATAATATAGGGTATTGCTGACGCTTAAAAATGCTTTTAAGCTATGATTTGAGTCATGGATGTAAAAAACAGGCAAACAATGAACACGTTAAGATTTATCATTTCCGGGTTAATATTAGGTTTATCTCTATTTCAAGGAGAGGTGTTTGCAGAGCAGAAGGAAACTATTCGCTGGCTGGCCTGGGAGCAGGTTCCAAATTTTATTACGAAAGGAGACTATGCTGGCCAAGGCATTGGCGACTCCCTTACGACAACATTACAACTAAAATTACCTCAGTATAATCATGTAAACGTGGTCAGTAATACCCGGCGATATAACAGACTTATTCATGAAGAAAATGTCTGTGTTGCCTGGGCGTGGATTGTTCCTGGAAGTAAAGCATTTCGCTTACATAGTAGACCAGTATCCCTGGCACCTCGTACAGGGGTTCAAACGTTGAAATCAAAACAGCACTTGTTCGGGAAACCGGGAGAAACCCTCTCCTTAGCTAAACTCTTAAGCAACCCTAATATTACCTTGGGTTATTTGGAGGAAATGGCCTACTCCAAAAAAGTTCACGACCTACTTGATCAATATAGGGGAAAAGATAACATTCACTTTTCTTCGAGAAATGCGGTTGAATTCAGTCTAAAAATGCTAGACAGAAATCGAGTTGATTATTTCTTTGGGTTTCCTGCACAGGCAATCTTTGATGCAGAGGTAAAGGGTATTCCTAATAAGTATCAGTTTTATAATATTGAAGAAATAGAGATGTATTCTGGAATGTATACCCATTGTTCAAAAACATATTTTGGTAAAAAAGTGATGGAAGATATCAATAAAATTCTCACCAATGAGGTGTTGATGGATCACCTTGCTGTAGTGGAGAGGTGGTATGGAGAAAACAAACACTATCGAGAAGTGTTTATGGATTTTGTTATTAACCAGAACTCCAATGAACTAGTTGCCGACCCGGGGCAATAGTACCAGCTATTTCTCAAACAACTGTGTTGCCCAGGTTTTGTCAGATCGCTCCCCAATTAGCGCCAATTGCTCAACTAAGAAATCAATAAATACCCTTACCCTCAATGGCAGGTATTCTCGCTTAGGGTACAAAACATAAACTCCAAAACCCTCAAGCTGAAGGGGCGGAAACAAAGGAACAATTGCTTTCGATTTCAGCCATTTTCGAGCAATAAAATGAGGTATTTGGGTAAGACCTAAACCACTAGCACACAATTCAGCCAAGGCCTCACCATCATCCACCATAAAACTGTTATCAGGCTCATAATCTCTTATTTCATTGTTTTTAAAATGCCTGATAGGCATTAGTTTCCCTGTTTGCCCGAAACGAAACCTAATCCACTTGTGATCAACAAACTCTTCTGGGTTATTGGGACGACCATGAGCGGTAATATAATCTGGCGAACCACATATCAAAAAATCCATGGGGCTCAACCTACGAACAACCAGCCGACTATCTTGAACCGTGCCGCTTCGAATACAAACATCCACCCCTTGCTCAATCATATCCACATAATGGTCACTATATGAAACATCTAAAGTAATTTCAGGATAGCGCTGATGAAAGGTCTTCAGCCACGGGCTAATATATAAACGCCCATAAGAAACAGGGACATTTATTTTTAATACGCCTTTTGGCTGGTCATTTAACTGTAATAACTCGTTTTCACACGCACTCAGTTCGCTCGTCACGCTACGAACCGTCGCAACGTAAGACTCTCCACTTTGAGTTAGCGTTAGGTTACGGGTATTTCTGTAAAAAAGCTGAAGCCCTAAGTCCTCCTCCAAACGACTAATGGCCTTACTCACCGTTGATGGTGATGTACCCAGTTGCTTGGCAACAGCGGCAAAACTACCCAAATCAGCGGCGGCAACAAATAGCTGTAAAAGTCTTAGCTTATCCATAATAAACACTCAAGTGTTAGTGAATATTTTTCACTTAAATAGTGATTGAAGTGTAGTTTATTCATTAATAATAATCACTTAAGATTTCTGCACCTTACTTTTATCACGGAGATGACAATGTCTTTTCATAAAAAAATTTATGCAATCCTCTTAATATTAATCTGCTCAAGCTCAGCACAGGCGGCAAAAAATACTATCGGTATTTTGGTTTATGATGGTGTGCTAACTTCCGATATAACAGCACCCATTGAAGTATTTGGCGCTGCAACTAAAAAAGCCTGGTTCTCTGATTATAAGGTGGTTTTAATTGCGGTGAATAAGCAGACATCTATTACTACAGAAGAAGGCTTACGTATTAATGTTGACCATTCAATCGCAGATGATTTAAAACTAGATGTGCTTTTAGTACCCAGTAGCTACAGCATGGGGCCTTTGCTCTCAAATAAAAAGTTGATTTCCTTTATTCAAGATCAGTCAACAAAAACGCAATGGCTTGCCAGCAACTGCAGTGGCGCATTTCTATTAGCTGAGGCAGGCTTACTCAATGGCGTAAAAGCGACCACATGGGCAGGCGGTGAAAAAGAACTGAAATCAGATTACCCTGCGGTAGATGTTCAATTTGATCAGAATGTGGTGATTGATAAAAACATCATTACCTCTAACGGCAGTGTTGTAAGCTACCAGGCGGCACTCATATTACTTGAAAAGTTAAGTAGTAAAGATTTCTCTAAAGAAATATCTGAAGCTATTCAGTGGCAGCGACTTCAAAGTGCCTTTAAATCTTAAACCAAAATATCATGCCATCACTGTACCTCCATAGTTGAGTTCAGTGATGGTTAACAAAATAAGTCAATTTCTTACAATTCCCATTTCATCATCATAGTATTGTGTTATTCCGCTCATACTCTCTAACCGGTCAGCAATTAAAACATGGGTTATTCAACATATTACGATGAAAAAACCTATAACGACTCATTGTAATTAACTGTGACGATTCGTCATACTCATGCCGATAACAACAATAAACCCACAGCGCTCCACTCTAGTTATTTGTAGAACCCCCTCCCTGTCATATATTCAAATAAGTAAGCTTCATTTATTCGACTTGAATCAGGGACAGATCATGCAGGAAAAAACCACTCACCATCTGCTAATCCACTACCCTTTTACCGCTGATAATACACTCGTGGTGGTTACCGGATTCTTTCAACAACATGGCTTTCACGTACTGACTATTGAGCAACAAATATCACCTGAAGAGCCCGTTGCCTTCATGAGAATAGAACTTCAATCATCACTTAAGCCATCAGACGATGAGGCACTTAAGCATCAATTTGAAAGTCAGGTGGCCGCTCGATACAAAATGCAATGGGATCTACAATGCTTAAAGAAACCTAAGAATATCGTCATTTTTGTATCCAGGCATGACCATGTATTACTTGATCTTCTAAAGCGGCGAAAACAGCAACGGTTAAACGCCAATGTACTTTGCATTATTAGCAACCACCCCGATTTAAGACATGAAGTAGAAAAAATTGCAGGGTTACCTTTTCACGAAGTGCCCGTTAACAAAACCACTAAGCTCACCTATGAACAAGAAATAACCGATCTACTGAAAAATAATAAACCAGACCTGATTGTTCTTGCCCGTTATATGCAGGTGTTAAGTGCAGACTTTGTAAGGCAGTATAAACATAAGATAATAAACATCCATCACTCTTTTCTTCCCGCCTTTGCAGGGGCTAACCCTTACCAGCAAGCTTTTCATAGAGGCGTGAAGTTAATTGGAGCAACAGCTCATTACGTTACCAGTGAGTTAGATCAAGGCCCCATTATTGAACAAGATGCAATTAGAGTGTCGCACCGTTATTCAACAGCAGACCTTAAAGATATTGGCAGTGATCTAGAGTGTAATGTTTTATCGAGAGCCGTTCACTGGCACCTTGAAGATAGGGTGATTGTTCATGGTAACAAGACAACTATTTTTTACTCTTAGAAAGAATCGTCTGCCTTAACCTGCAATCAGCTGTTGTTTGATAATTTCATATTCGGTATCCATTTGCAGTGTCGCATCCTTAGCAAGGAACCCAGTGATTATCTTTCCTAAAAACGGCACTTTGCATTTTATGTTTAAAGAAACATTATTAACAGCATGCTCGCCTTTTGATACCAAGTGCATCTTGCCTTGAAGTTTTGCAGGAACACCCTCAATTTCAACATCATATTCACAAAAATAGGAGCCGTCATCTTTCACTGTCCAGTGTTCAGTTTGAGTAACGCGATTTTTTTCATTATGAAATGCTTTTAATGCAGAAGGGATATCTCCAGAAGGTGCAATTTCACGAGAAATACGAATTTTCCCAGTATCTCCCTGAATTTCACAATGCTCTACTTCTAGCTTTTTATTGCCAATACTTCTGTTTTTCTCTTCAATTTTTTCGATGTTGAAAAAATGCTTAAAAACCTCATCGGCATTATGTTCAAAGTGGTGATACAAGTTTACGTCCATCAAATACTTACTCCTGTATAATAAATAACAAAACAAGAGTACCGAAAGAAAATAAGGGATACCATGTCGAAATTGACAGGATGGTCAGGCATTTTGATCAATCAGAGCCGTTCAAATTACCCAGTAGTTCTTGTTTCATTACACTACTTACAGGCTGCTTCCCAATCCAGGAGGTGAGTATTGCGTTAAAAAATGCTTTACCGGGAATGATCCCTTTTACTTCATTGCCCGTTATGATCTTGGAGCCCTTTCCAGGAATGTATTCCACAACCCCTTCCTCCCCCTCTTTCATTGTGCGATCCATATATTTAATTAAGAGCGAAAATTCCTTTTCAAAGCTATCTACCTCCTCAATACTAAGGTTTACCTGCATAGCATCTTTAAGCGCTGTGGCAATACGCTTTCCTCTCACATTTCTTAACATATAAAAGCTCATCCGTTTATAGCCATCATCGTTAAAAATTGCTTCGGCATCCGTGTATGTTTGTTCCAGATACAAAGACCCAATATAAACATCAACAAATAAATAAGCCTTTCGAACACTAGCCCCATTAAGCGTTAGCTCCGGCTGTTCGCCATATGCATGAATAGTGTCCTGTATTTTTATACCGTTGATATCCATCGCATAAGCAGGTATTGAGAATATTCCCCATAAGACAAGAGATTGAAGTGCTATTGGTATTTTAGGGAACAAGCTCATTGGGCAAACCTTACTATCAAAAAATTCGCTCAATAATCGTACAATGTAGACTCGATTGATATGGCTGAACAGCATGTACTTTTTGTTTATCCTGCCAACTCAGTGTAAAGAGCATGTAGCAATGACTAAACTACATCGTAGCCAATCCAAAATGAGTTGAAATTCCCGACAACACAGCATTAACGGCAACAGAGGCCAAAATCAAGCCCATTACCCGACTAATAATACTAGCACCGGCATCACCGATAACTCTCTTAATGGGGCCTGCAAGCAATAGCAGAACAAGCGTTATTGCTAAAACAGCCATCACCAGCATTGAGGTTACAAACTGCTCCCCAATCGAATATCGGTGATTATCAGTCAACATAACGACAGCCATCATTGCACCTGGCGAAGCAATAGAGGGTATAGCCAATGGAAATACAGCCGTTGCAGCCCCCTTTTCAATAAGGTGTATCTCTTCTTCGGGCTTACTTTCACCAAAGATCATTGTTAGAGCAAATATAAACAGCACAATACCGCCCGCAATTTCAAAGGCAGGTAAAGGAATTCCCATCGATTCCATTAACAACTGACCAGCCACCACAAAAAACACTAGAACCATGGCAGCAATAAACACCGCTTTAAATGCGGTTCTTCGTGACAGAGAGGCATCCATAGACGCGGTAACAGCAAGAAAAACGGGTACCGTACCAATAGGGTCAATAACTGCCCATAATAAAATAAATTCGTGAATTAAATATTCCATAGCTTAAGCATCCCCTGTCAACCACTCATAATAGCCTATACAACCTCGCTATTCGATCAGAGATAATACGTACTATTCGTAGTGATAAAGAACTGCTAGGCTCTAATCAACACTATCAGCCGGCAACCAGACTAGGATTTGTTATGAAACATGCTCTAAAAATAGCAATAACACTACTGTTCGCATTAGCGATTTCACTGCCATCGTATGCAGAAGAACTTAACTACAACCTTTACCACCTTTCAGCTGATGCAGAAGATGAAATTGACAATGACATCATGAAAGTCACTCTTCTAGCAACGCACCAAGCCTTGCAGTCATCAGAAGCCAACAAGGTAGTTAACAAGCAAATGGCCTCAGCATTAAAAACGCTAAAAGCAACGAAAGACATACACTACGAAACAGGCAATTACCAAACTCACCCCATCTATCAAAATCAACAAATTGCTGGCTGGAAAGCATCTCAGCAGATTGAGTTGAAGAGCGCAGATATTGATCAGCTTTCTGACCTTGTGGGAGAGCTACAAAAAGAACTAAAAATCTCGTCGATGCGCTTTGATGTGAGTAAACAAGTTCGTCAAAAAACCGAAAATATGCTTTCAGTTGAAGCGCTAAATCAATTCAAAGAACGAGCCGCATTGATGCAAAAGACCATGGGGGCTGACGGCTATCAGGTAGTTGCTATTAATGTGAACACAGGCATGCAGCGCCCTCCGATACGACGTACCATGATGAGAGCTGAAATGGCAATGGCATCAGATTCACCAGCGCCGTCAGTAGAGGGAGGAAACAGCACCATTAACGTAGAGGTATCAGGACAAATTCAGCTTATATTTAATTAACCTGCAAAAAGTGCCCGTTTATTGGTTCCGACTACGATCAGCGGGCACAAATAATTGCTCAATAAGATAAATCTTAAAGTCTGCCTCATAAGGTTGAACCTTTAGCGACTCTTCCATACACAGCAACCAAGCATCTCTTTCTTCAACACCAATATCCAAATGGCTATGAGCCTTTGGGATGCGAATTGTGCCATACTTTTCATTATATCGCTTTGGCCCGCCTAGCCAGCCACATAAAAAGCGGGCTAGCTTATCTCTGGATTCAGTTAAATCTTGCGGGTGCATTTCACGAATACGCTTTGCCTCAGGCAAGGTGTCCATCGCATCATAAAAGTCATCAACCAAACGACGTAACCCCTCTTCACCACCAGCAGCTTGGAACGAGGAATCCCCCTCGCCATAAGCGCTAGCTTTTTTCTCTGATTCAGGTGAGTTCATAATCTACCTTAATAATATTGACTGTATTTAAGCATACCACACATGCTTTTATGTAAAATCCTTGATCTAAACAATCGTATTACCCGTACAATGTCATTTACACTGACATAATTCAAATTAGAGCCTCTAGTAAATAACCATGAAAGAGACACTTTCCAGCCAAGAAATCATCAATCTCAAGCAACGCTATGAATTAATCCTTCAATCCATAGGTGAAGGGGTTTATGGTTTAGATAGCGAGGGTAAAACCACCTTCGTAAACCCTGCAGCCGAAGCTATGACCGGCTGGCCTGCTGGTGATTTGCTTGGAAAGGTCGTGCATAACTTTCATCACCATACAAAATCAGACGGTTCCCCCTACCCTAGCTGTGACTGCCCTATATACCAAACCATACAAGATGGTATTAGCCGCCACGTTGATACTGAAATATTTTGGCGTAAAGATGGCAGCCACTTTCCCGTGGAATATGTCAGCACCGCCATTATGAGCGGTAACAAAGTCATCGGGGCGGTTATTGTATTTAAAGATATCTCGGAGCGAAAACAGTCAGAGCAACAACTAGAGTCAACACGCCTTCAAGTCGAACAGCTCAAAGAAAAACTCCAAGCTGAAAACCGCTACTTGATGGAAGAAATAAAAGAAGAACATAACTTCTCAAAGATCATTGGTAATAGCCCCGCATTACTGCAGATATTAACGCAAATAGAACATGTAGCACCTACTCATGCGTCGGTTTTAATTCAAGGTGATAGCGGCACAGGCAAAGAACTCATAGCACGCGCCATTCACGGTGCCAGCTTAAGAAAAGACCGCCCACTAGTAAAGCTAAACTGTGGAGCAATCACTCCAAGCTTGGTGGAAAGCGAGCTATTCGGTCATGAAAAAGGCGCCTTCACCGGAGCTCTTCAGAAACGACTCGGTCGATTCGAGTTAGCCCACGGCGGAACCCTATTTCTCGATGAGGTGGGTGAACTTCCGCTCGATATTCAGGTTAAATTACTACGGGTTCTGCAAGAAGGCGAGTTAGAGCGTGTGGGTAGCAGCGATACTCAAAAAGTCGATGTAAGAATCATTGCCGCCACTAACCGTAATTTACAAGAAATGGTTGATGAGGGAACATTCCGTAGTGATCTCTACTATCGACTCAGCGTATTCCCTGTGCAGGTACCCAACTTAAAACAGCGAAAAGAAGATATTCCCTTATTGGTCGATCATATTCTCCGACGCTTAAACCAAAAACTGGGTAAAAAATTTGAGGCGCTGTCCAAATCCTCTCTTGAGCAGCTATACCATTACCATTGGCCTGGTAATATCCGTGAGCTTCAAAATATTCTTGAGCGAGCAGCCATTGTTGGTATTCCTCCAACATTGGAAGTGACTATAACTCCCAGCCAGCCCTCAAGTGAAGTCACACCAGCCTTGTTAGTGTCACCTACAACTGAAACCATACCCATGACAACATTAGCTGACGCAGAGCGACAACATATTATCAACACCCTCAATTCAGTGAATTGGGTTATCGCGGGTAAACAAGGCGCGGCAGAAATACTCGACCTGCCACCCAGTACGTTACGTTCCAAGATGAAAAAGCTCAATATTGAACGAAAGACATAATCGGTGTGAGTGTTGATTGAAAACCAAATTTCATACTAGAAAAAAGTATCACCCTAAATAATAAAGTTTCATACTTTTGACCGTCTTGAAACGCCACTTTGCTGTCTATTCCTGTCACTTAGCGGCAATTATCTTCGTGCGTAGCGGGAAAATATTTCTGTTAGTTCACCATTATTTTTAATAAGTTCAATTGTTTTCCATATTTTCCATGCCTTTTGGGGGTTCTCACGATAAAACTTTTTTGAAAAGGCAACGTAGTATGGTTTATTTACAACAACAGGTGAGGTTTTTTCAATAATCGCTGTTTGTTCAACCCCAAAAGACTGGATTTTCGCATCTATCATATTCTCTAGACCGATGAGGGCGTCAATTCTTTTGGCTAGCAATAGCTTAAGTAGCTGATTATCAGTATTCACCTCAAGCAACTCATAACCTAGATTTTTAATGTCACCAGTGATAGAGCCACCTCGAATTGCTCCAATAACAATTCGAGCTTTTGAGTTTGTAACAATTCGCTCGCCGTTCCAGTGCGTTTCTTCTCCTTTTAATCTATATAAGACATATGAGCGATTGGAAATACTGTATTTTGAGTCTGGTAAGGTCATACCTTTCGGAATAGGATAGGCCACGAAAGACTTTCTTTCTTCTTTGAAGCTAAAGTGAAACCCACCATCAAGCTGGTTAGTCTTTACATTCTCTACAACTCTAGCCCACGGCTGCTTCAAAATATTAAATTTTATATTGGTCTTTTTTTCAACCAGCTTTAAAACATCTATTGTTACTCCGGGATACTCAATCGATATTTCCTGCTCACCATAAACATACGGAGGGTCATCATTTATTCCCGTTGCAAGAGTTACTTCTGTCGCATTGGCATAAGGCGTAAGTAGCGCCAGCAAACACCGAAGAGAATAATAATATATACCTTTATTTATGGGCATAATTGAATAGTAACCATAGCTTTTTACATACATTGTTAATGCAATGAATAAAATGAGTATAGTCATATATAATCAATATGGTCAGATCTGTAATGTCCGGCTTACGAGAAGTGAAGCATAGGGTCAGACTCGATTGCTATTTAATAACCTACTCTATATTGAACTTAATCCAGTAAGAACTGGAATAATAGATCACCAGCCTGAGCAGCAATCGAGTCTGACCCCAAGCTTTGCGTACCAATTGGAGACATCAGGTGATTAGCTTTCCGACTAAATTCACCTTAAAAATAGCTTCTGGTTAGCAACTAATAGCAGACAATATTTCTTCGATAGATAAAAAAGAACTTTTCCTACTTTAACTTATAAGCCGCGTTTAGATTTTTAAGGCGCTCTTCTATTTTCTTTACTAAAAAATCGATAAATACTCGTAGAGCCGGGCGTAAGTGTTTATCACCCAAGTAAACGGCATACACTTCACCGCTGGATTCTTGATGCAAAGAAGGCTCCCAGTCAGGTAAACATACTCTGAGTTTATTTACATTCATAAGGTCGAGCATCATCCACTGTGACATCAAAACAATCCCCCCTCCGTTGACCGCAGCTTCCAGGAGAGGAGTTCCACCTTTTGAGCAAAGGTTTCCCTGAACAGGTACTTTGATTTGCTTGTTGTCTTTTTTGAAGTACCAGTAAGTTCTTTGTCTATCTTGGCTAAGTATCAGACAATTATGATTTGCTAGGTCTTCAGGTCTAATCAGGGGTGGTGTTTGGGCTAAATAATTTGGTGATGCACAAAGCCATATATGGTTAGTGAGTAACTTCCTAGCGCGTAATGAAGAGTCAGCAGGACGACCAATCCGTATTCCTAAATCTATATTCTCGCGATTTAAATCAATCAATTGATTATCTAGGTTAATTTCAATTTTGATCTTGGGGTATTTTTGTAAAAATTCAGGAAGAAGAGGTGATACAATTTGCCTACCAAAGCTTTCAAATACGGAAATTCTAAGTACGCCTTCGGGCTCCTTATTTACCTGACTCATAGAAGCTTTGAGTTGGTCCGCTTCTGCTAATAGTTTTTCAGCGCCTTCTAGAAATTGATATCCATCTTCCGTTAGGACGAGTTTTCGGGTGCTACGTTTAATCAAGGTTACCCCTAATTCGTGCTCTAGGCTATCGACATTTCTCGCAACAGAGGAAGGTGCCATATTTAAGACAGTACCTGCTTTTGAAAAACTTCCTGTATCTATTACTTTAATGAAAACTCGAATTAGATTTAGCACTTTCTACCTTTGATATCTTGTTGGAGTTGTTGCGATTTTACACTCGTCTTTACTATTATGTGCGGCTATCACTTTTGCACTATATGCAAAACTAATTTGCATTAATCTTATATTCTATTGATTTATGGTTGGCTCTACAATGCAACTCAATTAGTTCAACTATTGAAAATAGCCAAAAGGTAACCAGTGTATGCAACCAAGAATTAACATCAGACAGTTAGAACCTCAATCTTTTAAAGCAATGATGGGCTTAGAGATTTACCTTAAAGAAATTGACATAGATCCGAAGCTTCGACAATTAATCAAAATACGGGCATCGATACTAAATAACTGCGCGTACTGCATTCAAATGCATACCGAAGAGTCCAAAAGGTTAGGTGAATCAGAACAACGACTATATGCCATTTCCGCGTGGAAAGAGTCGCCATTGTTTTCAGAAAAAGAGCGTGCAGTTCTAGAATTGACTGATGAGGTGACGTTAATAACCTTACAAGGTGTATCCAAAGAAACTTATATCGAGTGTTTGAAACAGCTTGGTGAACAAGCTCTAGCTCAGTGTATTATGCAGATCGTGACTATAAATATGTGGAATAGAATTGCAGTAACAACCAAGATGATTCATGAAGCAAGCTGACTATTTGTTACTTAAGTTCAATAGCGTAAATTTTCATTAAAGCGTGTATTAGCCTAAACATTTTATTACTGGTAAGCCCCCGGTAATCCGGACAATTTCGGGGGCCTAAAATTCTGTTTTCAAATCCTAATGACGACTTGGTGCCATTAGCTGACATCAGGCGAATAGGTTTTGACGTATTTAAGGTCAACTTATGAGAGGTCAGAACTGAAAAATAAACTTCTGCTTAGAAACGTATAACAGACATTAAAGTAAGTGAAACGTTACTCTGCCCCTCATTATTAAATAGCAAAAGTATTCATTAGATGTGCATAAAATTGGTGGGGCTTAACTCTAGCTTTTGGCGGAAAGCTAGCGGTTTTAAGTTGCGTTAAAGTCACTGGGAATTGACCTAAAGTTACCTTTTTTTGAATGTAGATAAACCACTGACCAGAAGTGAAAGTGCCCCCTTTTCTAAGTCACGATAAACTGCTAGTTCGTTCTCCTGGCAATTACTGCCCCACTAAGTATGGTGTCTCTATATGCTGTTAATCGAGGTAATAATCTTCAATTCTTTTAATTTCGCCGCTATCAACTAACTTACTAAATTCATTATCAAATTGTTCGACAAAATTTAACTCGATATTTTTTTTAGAGAAAGCAAAAAAAGACGGAGCATTAGATACTACTAACTGAGAAGGGGTGATTTTATTTTTTAAGCCTAACTCTTTAAGTTCTTTCAGTCCGGTTACCTGGTCGGCAATTACACCATCAACCCTATTGACTTCAAGCATACGCCATAGCGACTGGCGACTTGATGTCTGGTAAAGGTGGCTTGCAAAATCAGCTCGATCTTTGAGTGTTTCATATTCCTGACTATAGGAAACGTTAATTTGAACACCTAGAGTAAAAGAGGTGTTTACGATATCTTTTAAGGATTTGAACGGCCAATGTTCAGTTTCGTTCATGCGAACAAATAGAATATTGGGAGAATAAATTCCTTTAGTAGAAAAGTGGGCGTATTGCCGTCTTTCTTCTGTGCTATATGCACCTGAAAGTATATCAATTTCACCTACTTTAAGAGATTCAAGTGCTCTTGCCCATGGCATTTGTACTAGGTTTAGTTTACATCCTAATGTAGATAATATTTGGCGAGTAATATCAATCGATATTCCTTGGATGACGTCAGGTTTTTGTTGATCTATAAACGTAAATGGTGGGTCATCGTTCCAACGCATAACCTTGGTACACGATAAGGCATTTTGTGCCGTGATGAATAGCAAAATAAATAAGCCTAACAGTAAAAATTGGGGTCTCATAAACTTCAGCCTAATTATTTTTTGAAGTGAAATGCATAAGTGTTTATTCACAAAATAACAAATCATTATTTAGTCTAGCAGGTGATTTTAAGTTAGTGCTAACACACGATGAAATATAGTCGTCAGATACTATGGTGAACTAGGGTTGTCAGAAATAAACAGGGGGGGATTTGATCAGAGGTATCAAAATTTAGTCAGTTTATGATCAATTAGAAAAGGCACAAAACTTTGTCCCTTGCTAGTACTCTTCACCCCTAATAACGAAGGCAGTAGGTCAAGCCCTAGCGCTTTGCTGTCCTTCGAAAAGGTATTGCTTTTAACTCATAGTCAGTGGTTTTCCTACAGCAAAAAAGGTAGTGATTTTGCACTTTAGCCTTTGTTATTTGCGCAAGTAAGATCATGATAATTCGGCCAAGTCAGCCCTATCGTTCAGTGCCTTAAATGGCATTAAGTTAGCTTCTTAGTGCCATTAGCAGACATCAAGTGTTCAGGTTTCGGGCTTTTAAAAATCAATTAATCGCTCTAATTTTTTCTATTTAATAACTTCCGGTTGGTGGTTTATAGCAGACATTATTTGAGCTGTGGCAGTAATGTTAGATTAATTGTTACTTAAAAGCCTTATCCTGTTCAGGATAATTCGGTCAGTTTGAACACAGAGTTAATAATGGCTTTTGAGCATTAGCACTACCTTTCATAAAGCCTTGAGAGTGCTGACTATGAGCACAAAGCGCTCCTTATGAAGTTCGAAAAAACTGCTTGGAAAAACTAACGAAGTTGAGCAAAAGCACTACCTTTTACTAGGTTCTAAAACCCCCAGCTATGAGCACAAAATAATCATTTTTCACAAGATATAAAAATGGATATTAAGTGTTCATAGCCCACATAACCATATCTGAGCTTAGCAGACAATTCTATGAGTAGATCTATTACGCAAGCTTAGCACATTATACAGTACCCGCTATTTCAAATAAGCGCGTTTGATATCGTCGTTAAGGTGGCTAAATCTCTTCTGCTAGCCTTAATTTAATTAAGATATGATCAATACATAGCTATGGCTGTTAGCGGATCAGTGCCTTTTATGATGAGTGTTCGCTCACTCTTCTGCAATTATAAAATTGTTCTTCCCTGATCGTTTAACTTTATACATTGCTTCATCAGCTTTTTTTCTTAGGCTTGTTGCATCCTTTGCGATGTCTGGATAAACGGCTACGCCAATACTGACACCAACAATTAGGTCACCGTCACCGAATTTAACCGGGGATGTTATGGTTTCAATTAATCGTTCACATAACGTCGATACGTACTCAGTTGCCTTTATTTTGCTGAGAATAACAATAAATTCGTCACCGCCTATGCGGCAGGCTGTATCACTTTCTCGTACTACAGACAATATGCGACTGGCTGTTTCTTTGAGAAAGGTGTCTCCAGCATCGTGGCCATATGTATCATTAATCACTTTAAAACCATCTAGATCTAAGAATAATAAGGCGGTTTGATGGCCTTCTCGCTTAGCTAAACTAATAGCTAAATCCAGGCGTTCATTCGCCAATCTCAGCGAAGGTAGCTCGGTTAGAAGGTCATAATTTGCATTGTGTTCCATTTTTTGTTTTTGAACTTCAATGGTGTGATTTTGCTGTTCTAGTTGCATTAACAGATTTATAATTAATTTTTGTTTTCCGATAATCGTATTTCCAATTATCACCCCAAAAAGTGCAGAGCTAAAGAAGGCGGATGCCCATGAAGAAGGTGAGGATATATATATATTTGCATCGATTGGGAAAACGGATGATCCATAAATAAAGCGGTACATACTTAACGTGTAGACTACAACAAAAATGGCGACTGCTGCGGAAGTGGTTCTAGCGTCAGTAAAGTGCATACACAGCATAAGACTAATAATAGCCCACACCATACCGTTTCCTAAAATCCCGTAATTCAGTAGCCCTACAATGGCGACCGCAAACGTTAGACCAATAGTCATCGACACTTTGAGTTGTACTGTTAGTTTGTTACGTCGCATAAAAATGACAAGAAAAATAAAGAAGCAAACAATTTGAACCGTATACGCCGTCTGCCAACCCGTCATTCCGACACGGCTGATAGATACTGGTACCGCAAGAATGGTTAAGAAAAACAAGCCGCTTATGACTTTATCGATTGCGTACTGTTTAAATTTATCTAAGCGTTCTTCAACGCTCATGTGCTTATTTATGTTCATATATTAGTCATACTTCGAAAAAGTAACTGCAAATTTAACTTTATTGAAAATAGTATAGGTGAAAGATCAACTAGAACAACTTCCGTACCACACCAAAATAAGTACGTTCGTGTTGGTAACAGGAGCTTGTTTCATGCTACTAAATTGGAATTTCATTGGTTGTGACAAGAAAAACCTCAGAGTGATTCTCAGGGGGTAAGTACAGCGCTTTACAAAATAGATGAACTAGAAACTTGCGAGGAGTCGGTTGATCTCAGTTCTTTGTAGTGTTTTTTTGCAGCTACATTTTATCTTCGAAGTAAACGTCTTGGTATATTTTCACTTTGATGATTTGTTATAGGGCTTCTTTGGTTACGGCAAAATAACGCCCTAAATCTCTAAACGAAAACCAAGCAAACTAATAAGTTAATCATCAGTAACTCAACCAAAACAACGGCTATTGACACCGAATAATGTGTAGAATTTAAGTTCAACATAAAGATCGCTTTAGGGGGTGTTCACATACCTGCGAATAATGATCGCTAATAACTCATAGCCAGTGGTTTTGCACTTTAGCCTTTGTTATTTGTGCAAGTAAGATCATGATAATTCGGCCAAGTCAGCCCTATCGTTCAGTGCCTTAAATGGAATTAAGTTAGCTTCTTAGTGCCATTAGCGGACATCATGTGATTCATTTTTACTCTTTGAATTTCGAACTTTCAGTCATCGGTCAACCAATATTAAGCGTCTCATGCTCGCCCTTTGCTGACATGCGCGATTTTGAGCCACTCCAACGGAATCAATAGAAAACCACTTTTAAAATTTTTGATTTATGGAACGGCTCTGGCGTTTACATAAGAAA
>ENA-OSET01002310-OSET01002310.1-sediment-metagenome-genome-assembly--contig:-NODE-2310-length-18561-cov-26.515202_pt1 | contig 18561 bp, 15 predicted proteins | sample MGYA00237882_ERZ534229 | MGnify/ENA primary metagenome ERZ534229 (study PRJEB26408, sample SAMN06266212) | sediment metagenome | isolation source: Hudson Canyon methane seep mesocosm | place... | reverse complement strand
TCCAATCTATTTCTGCTGCACCTTGTTTCCACCTTAAGGCGTATCCATTTGAATATCTCAAATCAACAACAGCAATATCTGCTATCTGTTCTTGCCCAATTAATGGAATCGTCTTTAAAAATCGCTGTATTTTTTTTAAAGGCTGATTTCGTCCTACTTTCAATTCCATTTTATTCTGTAACTCTATATTCCACGCTCTTCTTTCATTTATCTTGAACTTGCTCAACAGCATTCCTTGTTCGCTTAAATCGATTAACAAAGCATTTAAAATCTCAAGCATTTTCTGCTCATATCCTACTGGCCCCTCTAGTAAAGGCAGCTGGCTAAAATCTTTTATTTGCTCTGGTTTAAATATTTCTCCATCAGCATTTAACAATGCATCGTTGCTCCACCTTACTACCGGTGCCTGCTCATTAATAACAATATTAAAAGCATCAGGCCAAACCCTCTCGACCCTCACTGTATCAACCCATGGCAAAGACTTTACTGAAGCCTGTACCCGCTGAATATCAACATTATAAAATCCATTTATTACATGTTCTAGCAACACGCTTTTAACTTTCTCTTTTGCTATATATTGAAACTCACCTTCAATTCTTACATATTTAACAGGTAACCAATCAGCCCCCTGCGCTTTCACTTCTTGCCATCCTTGCCAGCCTGCTGTCAGTATTAATAAACTCGCCAACAATATTCTTACAAGCGATTTATTCATTCACACTGGTTTCTAAAATACGCCAAACTAGCTCGTCAAAATCACATCCTTCTGCTTTAGCTGCCATAGGTACCAAACTATGATCAGTCATCCCTGGCACGGTATTCACCTCAATTAATTGAGCCTCACCCTCGCTATCAATAAAAACATCAACACGCCCCCAGCCTTTAACACCAACAACCTTACATGCTTCAACGGCCAATACTTTTAGTTTATTTTCCTGCTGTTCAGACAATCCACAAGGGCAATGATATTGTGTACTATTAGACTGGTATTTAGCTTCAAAGTCATAAAACTCATTAGCTGTTTGCAATCGAATAACAGGCAATGCCTCTCCATCTATCACAGCAACGGTATATTCTTCGCCTGTAACCCATGCTTCTACAAGCACATCACATTGATAATTTTCTGCAAGTATTAAGGCTTTTCTTAGTTCATCCTTGTTATTAGCCTTACTCATACCGATACTTGACCCTTCCTGAGCCGGCTTGACTATAACGGGAAAACCCAAGCTCTCAATGCATGCATCTATTTCTTTTTCATCTTTTAAAACAAACCACTTAGGCGTTAGCAAACCATAACCCTGCCAGCAAAGTTTGGTGCGTAATTTATCCATGGTTAATGCCGAAGCCATCACTCCAGACCCCGTACAAGGTAAATTCATGTCCTCTAAAATGGCTTGTAAAACACCATCTTCACCCCCTCGTCCATGAATAATATTAAATACTCTGTCTATTTTCTGTGCTGCCAACGCTGCAATAGCACTTTCTTTGACATCAACAGCAACAACATCTACTGCTTGATTTTTCAATGCTTCAAAAACAGCTAAGCCACTTTTTAATGAAACCTCTCTTTCAGCAGCAGAACCTCCCATTAATACCGCAACTCGACCAAAATCTTCTGGCTGCTGAATTCTCAATGCTTTCATAAGGCCTCACCGACTCGACAAACCTCCGTTTTCAAACTCACATTGTGCTGCTGTTGAACTTGCAGTTGAATATGAGCAATAAGCGCCTCTATATCTGCAGCGCTTGCATCACCTGTATTTTCTATAAAATTTGCATGCTTTTCAGAGACACAAGCCCCGCCGATGCTGTAACCCTTTAGCCCACAAGCCTCGATTAATCTTGCCGCATAATCCCCCGTGGGATTCTTAAACACCGATCCACAGGTCGGCTTATTAGTCGGTTGAGTTAAATTTCTCTTTTCAAGCAAATCTTTTATTTTTTGCTGACTTAATTCCGAGCCGTCTTGTGCCAATTTTAATTCCACTGACAAAAACCATTCTCCGTCCAGCCCTTTTACTGAACGGTAAGCCACTTCAAATCCCTGAACGCCTCGTTTTGTCACTGTCCCGCTAGTATTAATCATTTCCACGCTATCAACAATATTCCAGGTCTCTCCACCAAAAGCACCCGCATTCATTTTTAATGCGCCGCCCATCGTTCCTGGAATACCTGCTAAAAACTCCGCGCCAGTCAGGCCCAGCCCTACACAAAACCGGGCAACATGTGCACATGGGACACCCGCTTCTACATAGACCTTGTTTGAGTCGACCAGTTGCATATCCTTTAGCCTGCCTCGAGTATTAATCACTGTACCTTTAATACCTCCATCACGAACTAACAGATTACTACCCAAACCTAACCAATACACATTTTCATCTGCTGGCAAGGTTTTTAGAAATGAAATTAAATCCTCTCTTCCTGCAGGCAAATACATCCGCTCTGCTGGACCTCCCACGCGCCAACTGGTGTATTTAGCCAATCGTTCATTATTTAGCAGAGTACCTTTCATTTTTTTAAAGCTGCAATCAGTTTTTCAGGCAATTCAGCTGAAATTTGTCCAACATTCCCAGCGCCCATTGTTAACAACACATCATCTTTTTTTACAATGCCTGCCAAGATAGTTGCCAACTCACTATGATCTTTTACAAACACAGGATTAACTTGACCTCTGACTCTAATAGCACTAGATAAAGTCTGTCCATTTGCACCCTCTATTTCCGCCTCTCCTGCGGTATAGATATCTAATAAAATCAGCACATCGACACTCGATAAAACCTCGACAAAATCCTCAAACAAATCTCGGGTTCGAGTATATCTATGCGGCTGAAAAACCACTACTTTCCGCCTATCAGGCCAGGCTTGACGCATAGCCTCTAGTGTTGCTGCAACTTCCCTTGGATGATGCCCATAATCATCCACTAAGGTTAAATGCCCACCATCAAGCGCTATATCACCGTTTAATTGAAACCTTCTACCAATGCCTTTAAATGTCTCTAAACTTTTTACGATAGCCTGATCATCCACATCAAGACGCGTAGCAATGGTTATTGATGCCAAGGCATTTAACATATTATGCCAACCGGGCATATTTAGCGTTACCTGCAAGGGATTATGATCCCCCCAGCGCTCTACAGTAAAAGAGGTTTGCATACCTATTTGCTTAATATTTGTTGCCCGAACATCTGCATCTTTATGTACACCATACGTTTTTACTGGTTTGGCAATTTCAGGTAAAACTTCTCTTACCCCTGCATCATCCAGACACATAACAGCTAATCCATAAAAAGGTAAATGATGCAAAAACTCCAGAAAGGTATCTTTCAATCGCTGATAACTTCCTCCATAGGTTTCCATATGATCTTGATCAATATTTGTCACTACCGCCATCATTGGCTGTAAGTGTAAAAATGAGGCATCACTTTCATCGGCCTCGGCAACTAAATACTGCCCTAAACCTAACTTTGCATTTGTTCCTGCACTATTTAACCGCCCCCCAATAACAAATGTTGGATCCAAACCCCCTTCTGCAAGTATGCTGGCGGTTAAACTCGTTGTTGTTGTTTTTCCATGAGTACCGGCAACTGCAATACCAAATCTGAACCGCATTAATTCCGCTAGCATTTCTGCCCGTGGAATAACAGGAATTCTATTTATATAGGCAGCCTTAACTTCCTCATTCTTCTTATCAACGGCTGTAGAAGTCACTACAACATCTACATTTTCTACATTTTTCTTGCTATGCCCAATAAAGACAGTAACGCCCTTCTCTTTTAGCCTTTCGGTAACAGCACTTTCTTTAATATCAGAACCCGAAACTTCATAGCCTAAATTCGATAACACTTCGGCGATACCACTCATCCCTGTGCCACCAACGCCAACAAAGTGAATCTTGTTTATAATGCCTAATAACTTTGTAGGTCTTTGTATATCTGGCATATTCATCTGGTCGCTTCCTGTATACATACATTCGCAACAACAGTTGTTGCATCTAATCGTGCTTTCTCTTTTAAAGCATGTCCCATCTCACCCAATGAGCCTTTAATCTTTTGAATCGCCATTATGAGTGAGGTTTCATTAAAATCACTTTGTGCCAATACAACCGCGGCCCCTGCATCAGCCAAATATCTTGCATTAGCCGATTGATGATCATCAATCGCATGAGGCAATGGAATAAAAATAGCTGGCACTGCTGCTGCTGCAATTTCACTTACTGTCATTGCTCCTGCCCGGCAAATCACCAAATCAGCCCATTGATAAGCAGAAGCAATGTCTTCTATAAACTCAATTGCCTGTGCCTCAACTGCAAACTCTGCATATTTTTTTGCTACTAATTCCAATGATGCAGTCCCCGTCTGATGCTTAATCTCAACATTGCTAAAATTCGCTGCAGCAACTGGCACAACATCATTTAAAACTTTGGCGCCTTGACTGCCTCCGACCACTAAAATACGTAAGGCCCGATCCAAGTCTTCATTCCAGACTTCTTTATCTGGAAAATCCAGAAAATGAGTTCTCAGTGGATTCCCAGTAAACAAGGCTTTAGCCGTTACAGGAAAGCTAGCTGGAAATGCTTCTAGTACTCGATCCGCTTTCTTTAACAACAACCTGTTAGTTGTGCCTGGCACTCGATTTTGTTCATGAATCACTAGTGGAATCCCCATCAGACTAGCCACCATGCCACCCGGGCCTGCCACATAGCCGCCCATACCTAAAACTACATCTGGCTTACGCTTACGTAACACCTTAAAGGCCTGCCAAAATGCTGTTAACAGTAATTTCAGGTTTTTTATTTGTGCGCCTATGCCTTTACCTCTTAAGCCTTTAACGGATAGCCAGTCTATTTCTATGCCATTGGCAGGAACAACTCGACTCTCCATGCCTTGCTTGGTCCCCATCCAGCTGACATCCCAGCCTTTGGCTTGTAAAAATTGAGCAACCGCTAGCGCAGGAAACACATGTCCTCCTGTTCCTCCAGCCATAATCACGATTCGTTGCCCCATTAAACCTGCCCTCTACGTTGTACTAATTGTTTCTCTGTAATTTCGCTATAAACACGAAATAATAATGCCATTGCTGCACACATGATGATCATGCTACCGCCGCCATAACTCATCAATGGCAAGGTTAACCCTTTAGTTGGCAAGATTCCCATATTGACGCCCATATTTATAAAGGCTTGAAATCCAAACCAGATACCCAGACCATAAGCAACAAAAGCGGCAAACTTTTCATCGACTTGCTCTGCTTTGACTGCAAGATCAAAGGCATGCCACAGCAACAAACTAAAAAGAATAATGGTTGTTATCACACCGACCAATCCTAACTCTTCCGCCAATACTGAAAACAAAAAATCAGTATGTGCCTCAGGCAAATAAAATAACTTTTGTATCCCACTACCTAGTCCAACACCAAATATTTCACCTCGGCCAAATGAAATTAATGCCTGAACCAATTGAAAACCTGTGTTCTGAGCATCCGCCCATGGGTCAATAAACCCTGTCACCCTTGCCCATCGATAGGGTGAGAAATAAACCAATAACATAGCCAGTACAGCAACGATGGCAATCAATATTAAAAACTGCCATAAGCGTGCCCCGCTTAAATACATCACGCCCATTGCTATCACTAAAATAACAACGGCTGATCCAAAATCAGGCTCCATTAGTAACAAAAAACAGGCAATGGAAAACAGTAATAAAGGCTTCACTAACCCGTAAGTTGACTGCTGTAAATGCACCTGATGCCTTGTTACATACCCCGCCATATAGACGACAGAAAAAAATTTAACTATTTCTGAAACTTGTATTCTAATCCCTGCAATAGCCATCCAGCGGATACTGCCTTTAACTTTAATACCAATACCTGGTATCAACACAAATACCAGTAGAGCAAGGCCAAATATAAATAACCAAGGTCCCATTTGCTCCCAAAACTTTAACGGTATAAACACAACAACCGTTGCCACACTCAAACCAAGCGCTATATGGATCAATTGCCTGACAGGGTAATGCAAATAATTATTTGCCACCCTCTCTCCCAAATGTAACGAGGAGGAGGTCACTATAATAAAACCAAGAACTAATAAACTGGTGCATATAAACAATAAAAAATAATCTATATGAATGCTGGGAATATTCACCTTGTCATTCATTCAAGTAATTCCATTACTGCAGCAGTAAACTTATCCCCTCTATCCTGATAATTTTTATATTGATCAATACTTGCACAAGCGGGGCTTAACAACACATTGTCGCCAGCTTCAACTAAAGTTGCAGCTAACTGTACTGCTTGATGTACTGATTCAACCTTATAAGTTGGTACACTTCCATTAATCGCAGCCTCTATTAAGCAAGCATCTTTTCCCATCAACACCACACTTTTTGCTTTTTCTTTTATCGCAGGAATCAATTCCTGCATCTCGGCCCCTTTAGCATCACCACCAGCAATCAAAATCACTTTATTTTCATAGCCTTGTAGTGCGGCCACACAGGCGCCGATATTGGTTGCTTTAGAATCATTAACCCAGGTAGCACCTTTAATCTTCGCCACTCGCTGCATTCTATGATCCAGACCTTTAAATTTTTTCAATGCATTACACATTGCTTCAACATTCAATCCTGCCACTGTTCCTATCGCTAGAGCAGCCAAGGCATTTGCTACATTATGTCGTCCTTCTAATGGCAAATCTTGTTGTTGCATTAAAGCCTGGTCATTATTCATTAAATAATTATTACCTTGCCGATTTTGCAAATGAAAGCCTTTGTTTTTCTGCACTGAAAAGAATACAGTTTCTCGGCCGTCAATTTCCATCTCTGTCACAACAGGGTCATCTTCATTTATAACCATAATCCCATCGCCAGAAAATACCTTTTGCTTTTCCTTAGCATAACCCTTGATACCATCATGCCTATCAAGGTGATCAGCAGAGATATTTAACACAGTCGCTACTTGCGCATTTAGAACTGAAACCCTTTCCAATTGAAAACTTGAAAGCTCAATAACATATAATTCAATCGCATCATCTAACAAATTCAGGGCTGGAACACCTAAATTACCGCCTATAGCTGTCTTTACCCCAGAAGCCTGTCCCATTGCTCCCAACATGGTTGTTACTGTACTTTTACCATTGGATCCCGTAATGGCGACTATTGGTTTTTTAGTACTACAAGCAAATAAATCAATATCACTGACTAACTTTGCACCAGCAAAAAGCGCTTTCTGTATTGACTGCTCCTGTAAGGAAACACCTGGGCTCACTATTAAATGGGTTGCAACATTAAATGCTGCTTCATCAAAGCCCCCTGTAAACACCGGTGTATCTGGGTAGTCAGCTAACAGTGAATCATTTAATGGTGGCTTGTCTCTACTATCAATCACTGCAAAAGGAATTGCCTGCTGATGTAAAAATTTTGCTACAGAAAACCCTGTTTCACCCAGCCCTACAACCAATACCTTTGCTTCATTATTCAAAGATAACTGTGCATTTAAAGCTTGGGAAATTGCCTCTCTATCCATGATCATCTTAATTTTAATGTTGCCAAACCAATCAAAACTAAAATCACAGTAATAATCCAAAAACGGACAATAATTCTTGGCTCAGGCCAGCCTTTTAATTCATAGTGATGGTGAATAGGCGCCATCAAAAACACCCGTTTACCCCTCAATTTATATGAAGCAACCTGAATGATAACGGAGACTGTTTCAACCACAAACACACCTCCCATAATCATCAATACAATTTCTTGACGTACCAATATGGCTAAAATACCTAATGCAGCGCCCAGTGCTAAAGCACCGACATCCCCCATAAACACCATAGCGGGATAGGCGTTAAACCATAAAAACCCTAGCCCTGCCCCCACTAGTGCAGCACAAAATACAATTAACTCGCCAGATTTTGGCAAATAGGGAATCGCCAAATATTCTGCAAAATTTACATTTCCTGATAAATAGGCAAATATCCCCAAGGCAGCTGCGACCATAACTGTTGGCATTATTGCCAGCCCATCTAGCCCATCCGTTAAATTGACTGCATTACTGGAACCAACAATAACCAGATATGCTACGGCTACATAAGCCCAGCCCATATCTATCATTACATTTTTAAAGAACGGCACAATAAATTGTGTTTCTGCGGGTACTTCTGCCGAAACGTATAAAAAGAATCCAGCCCATAATGCAATCACCGATTGCCAAAATAATTTTGCTCGAGCAGATAATCCATCACTGTTGCCTTCCATGACCTTTCTATAATCATCGATAAAACCAATGATTCCATGACCTAAGGTCACCAGCAGCACAACCCAGATATAACGATTATCAAGATCGGCCCAAAGCAAGGTACTAATTGCGATTGCCACCAGAATTAAAGCGCCACCCATTGTTGGTGTTCCGGCTTTTTCATAATGACTTTCAGGGCCGTCTTCTCTAATCGACTGACCAATCTTGTCTCTGGTTAATTTCCTGATCATCACAGGACCGATAATAAAAGAAATGATCAGGGCAGTTAACGCACCTAAAATTGCTCTCAAGGTCAAGTATTGAAATACTCGAAAGCCCCCATCAAAGTTCATCAAATAATCTGTTAAATAAAGTAACATTTTTAACCTTTATGTCCTGTAATCTGTAACTAATGCTGCCACAATATTTTCCATCTTCTGTGATCGAGAGCCTTTTACCAGCACCGACTCACGCCCCGTTAACTCTTGCTCTAAATATGTAATCAACTGTTGTTGTGAACTAAAAAAAGTGGCCCCGTTGCCAAATGTATTGGAGGTAGATTTTGCATCGGAGCCTATAGTTAACAAGCGTACAACATTCATTGATTTGATTAACTCCCCTAATTCTTTATGCTTTTTCTCACTATCATCCCCCAATTCAGCTAATGCCCCCATCACAAACCAGGGCTCGCCCTCACATTGCATCAAAACATCCAAAGCCGCTTTGACAGAACTGGGATTGGCATTATAGCTATCATCGATAACCAGCCCACCTTGCTTGCCAATCAAGGGCTGTAACCGCCCTGTAACGGGCTGCATTTTTTCCAGCCCCTGCTTTATTTGTTGCAGTTTTACACCTAAACTTAAACAGCTTGCTGCCGCTGCCAATGCATTCACTACATTATGTTTCCCTGCCAAACCGAGCTCGATGGTCATTTCTCCCTCTTCAGTAGCCAGCTCAAACCGGGTAACAAATTGTCCATTTTGCAAATCAACTTCTATATTTGATGCCGTAATATCTGCACCTTCATTTAATCCGAAACTGACAATCTTTCTATCTTTGGCTATTCCTTGCCAATAACCATAAAAATCATCATCTTTATTCAAAACTGCAACGCCTTCATTATTCAGACTTGCAATAATCTCACCTTTTGCTTTGGCCACACCTTCTAAACTACCAAAGCCTTCTATATGTGCCGCCCCCACATTAGTAATAACTGCCACATCAGGCTTTGTATAATGACTGCTATAGGCTATCTCACCCACATGATTAGCACCCATCTCTATCACTGCATATTGATGCTGTTCCTGCAGTTTCAATAATGTCAAAGGCACACCAATGTCATTATTCAAATTACCCTTGGTAAACAACACAGAGTCTTCAAAACTTAAAATAGCAGCAATCATTTCCTTTACGGTTGTTTTGCCATTACTTCCTGTTATCGCAACAGTTTTGACCTTAGCCTTATTTTTCCATGCTGCAGCCACTTCGGCTAATGCCTGATGACTGTCTTTAACAACCACCTGAGGGTGTTGCGTATCCATTTGCTGCTCAACTAAAACGGCACTTGCCCCTGCAATCTCAGCCTTATCGACAAAACCATGACCGTCAAACACCAAGCCTTTAATCGCAATATATAAATCAGCTTTAGCTAAGGTGCGGGTATCTATACTGAAAGATGAGACCTTTAAATCAGCCCCTATCAATCGTCCATTTACAACCGTTGCAATTTCGCTCAATAGCATTTCCATGACTATTCGCCTTTTTCCACTAATGCTTGCTTCACCACTTTCTGGTCACTAAACGCCTGTTTCACACCGTTTATATCCTGGTAGTTTTCATGGCCTTTACCAGCAATCACAATACAATCATTTTTATCCGCTCTGTTTATCACGCTCTGTATTGCCTTTTCTCTATTTTGAATAAGTTCAGGGGCTTTGCCACGGAAACCACTCAAAATGTCATTTATAATATTTTCTGGTTTTTCTAAGCGTGGATTATCATCAGTAATAATCACACGATCAGCAAAACATTCAGCTACGCGCCCCATTTCAGCTCGCTTTCCCTTATCCCTGTTTCCGCCACAACCAAAAACCAGCCACAACTGTTGGGAACTAAATTTCCTTAAGCCCATTAGCAACTTTTCTAATGCATCAGGCGTATGCGCATAATCTACAAAAACAAAAGGCAGGTCACCACCACCAAATCGCTCCATTCTTCCTGAAACAGCTGTCAATTCTTTTACTTTTTTGGCTGCCGTTTCCAAGCGATAGCCTTGAGCTAATAACACGGTGATAACAGCCAATATATTTTCTAAATTAAAGTCACCTACGATGTCGCTCTGTACAAAAGCACGCTCATTTCCCTGGCAAACAAAAAAACTAATCCCGTTTAAACTGTAATTAATCTGTTCCGCACTGACATTTTCTGCCGAACTACTTTTATTCCCTTTTGCACTAAAAGCCCACCGTTTTACATGTCCATGTGTCACTTGCAAAAACTGTTCACTGTAGTCATCATCCTTATTAACCACCACAAATTGCAATTCAGCTCGCTTAAACAGCATCAATTTGGCATTCAAATAAGCGTCCATTGAGCCGTGATAGTCCAAATGATCCCGGGTTAAATTAGTAAAAACTGCGCCTTTAAAATTAACAGCATTTACCCGCCCTTGCTCCATGCCATGGGATGAAACCTCCATCACCACTGTTTTCTTTTTTAAACGAACAAAATCTGCCAAAATCTGTTGCACATCCAATGCATCAGGCGTGGTATTTAGTGTTTTGTTCAGCTCGCCTTTTTCACCCCAGCCTAAGGTGCCAATAACACCACTGTCAGGCATTAGTTGCTGCAAAAACTGACTGCAAGTTGTTTTACCGTTGGTTCCTGTTACAGCAATCACATCTAGCTCTTTAGATGGCGACCGATAAAAGCGGTCAGCAACACAGCCCAGTTTTAATGCCAGATCATTGACTTGCAATTTGTAACAGTCAAATAAGCCAAGTTCAAAACCCTCACTTCCCTGACTTTCATAAATAATCGCAAACGCGCCATTTTCAAGTGCCTGTCTGGCATAAACCAAACCATGCTCTATGGCTCCGTCCACAGCTATAAAAACAAACCCTTTTTTTACTTTTCGACTATCTAGGGCCAAGCCCTTAATATCGGTCAGATCCTTTAGTAACGGATTGCAAACCAGCCCATCCATTAATTCTGTGATAATCATGGTGCTTTAGTTAACAATATGGGCATAGTGTCCTCTTTATCAGGCGCCACTCCATACACTTTTAACGCACCAGCCATCACTTTGGAAAAAATAGGTGCCGCTACCAATCCACCATAATATTTTCCTGCACTCGGCTCATCCACCATCACAGCTATCACAAACCGAGGATTACTCACTGGAGCTAATCCAGCAAAAACCGCTAAATAACGATTATTAGCATAACCCCCCGCTATCGCTTTCTTTACCGTTCCGGTCTTTCCTGCGACACGATAACCTTCTACTCTTGCCTGATAAGCCGTACCATCCTTCTTGACCACATGCTCCAGCATCTCCCTTACTTTTATCGCAGTTTTAGCTGAAAACACCCTTTTTTGGTCATAATCCTGTTCTCGCTTTAACAGGCTAACCGAATGTAATATGCCATCATCAGCTAAAGCGGTATAAGATCTTGCTAGCTGTAATACAGACGTTGAAACACCATAGCCATAAGATAAAGTTGCATGTTCAAAATCATGCCATCGCTGAAAGTCCAGTAATGTTCCGCTGGCTTCTCCAGGAAACCCTGCATTTGCAGAAACCCCATACCCTAACTGGTTATAACTATTCCAGAAGTATTCTCTTGGCATCCTTAAAGCAATTTTACTCACTGCGACATTGCTCGATTTCTTCAGTACATGCATCAAATCCAATGTACCGTAGTTATGCACGTCTTTAACTAAATCCCGCCCTACCCGATAAAAGCCATGTGTTTCTATCTGAACATTCTCATTCACATAACCGCCATCCAATGCAGCAGCCACAACAAAAGGCTTTACTGTTGAACCTGGCTCAAAAACATCTAACAGAGCTCGATTACGAACCGAACTTGCTTTCAATCCTCTACGGCTATTTGGATTAAAAGCAGGCTGATTTACCGCCGCTAAAATTTCTCCATTTTTTGCATCCAGCACCACTAACGATGCAGAAAATGCCTTATGTTCTTTAACACCTGCCTGTAAGGCCTTAAAAGCCAGGTATTGAATTCTTTGGTCTATACTCAAAACCAGATCTTGGCCTGAAACAGGGTCTAAGATATTTTCAACATCTTTATCTTTTATAACTCTACGTCGCCCATCCCTGATAACGCGTTTTTTACCAGCAATGCCTTTTAGACTTTGCTCATACCCTCGTTCAATTCCTTCTTGACCGACATCATCTACATCTGTAAAACCAACCACATGCGATGACACAGCACCCGCTGGATAATATCGCTTAAATTCTCTTTCAAAATAAACACCACTTACTTGTAATGCTTTTATTTTTTCTGCTAATGCCGGATTAATTCGTCTTTTTAAGTAAGCAAAGCGTTTTGTTGTCCCATCCTTTAACAAAGACCTTACTTTTTTGTTTCGGACTTTGAGCAACTTTGCCAGCTGTCTAAATTTATCCTGCTCTCCTTCTTTAAAATGCTGAGGGTTTACCCAAACCGATTCCACTGGTGTACTAATAGCCAATGGCTCATTATTTCTATCTAAAATTTTTCCTCTATAGGCCGATACCGACACCACACCCACATGCCGCATATCCCCTTGCTGCTGTAAAAACTGTTTATCAATTATTTGCAAATAAACTGCACGCCCTGATAAAAGCAACATACCCAGAAGCATAACGCCCAGTAAAAATCGTCGCCTTACCACAAATTTATTCGGCTTAAGCTGTTCAGCTTGGCCTCGCATTTTTACAATCATGACTAAGGTTTAAGATAAATAATTTGTCCGCGTGCTGGCATCTTTAATTTCAACTGATCCTTAGCCACCCGCTCCACTCTATTCTCTTCAGTTAATGTTGTTAATTCCAACTGCAACTGCCCCCACTCAAGCTCATGCTTATCCAGTTTAACTTTCTGAGTCTGAATGGCTATAAACAATGCCCGCGACTGATATTTACTACCAATAACAGCTAATGCAGACAGCAATAAGAAACTAAGCAAGCTCACAACTAATAAACCATTTAAAGAAGACAAAAGCCTAGACTCTTTCCGCTACTCTCAAAACAGCACTACGTGCTCTTGGGTTCTGTTGCAACTCTAATCGCCCCGCCTTTACTGCCTTGCCTAACTTTCTCAATACTCCTTGTTCAATATCTGCTTCTTTTACCGGTAAGCGTCCTGGATTAACCTTACGTCCCGATTCATGTCTAATAAACCGTTTTACAATTCTGTCTTCCAATGAATGGAATGAAATAATGCTTAAACGTCCGCCAGGTGCTAAAACATTAACCGCCTGTTGCAAGCCTGTTTTAATTTCTTCCAACTCATTATTTATTGCAATTCTAATGGCCTGAAAACTTCGAGTCGCTGGATGCTTATGTTTTTCACGCCTGGGCACCACCGTCTCAATTAATTTAGCCAACTCCAGAGTTGTCTTTAATGGATCTTCAGCTCGCCTTTCAACAATTGCTTGTGCAATTCGTCTGGCAAAACGCTCTTCACCATATTCAAACAACACTTTAACCAATTCTTTTTCGTCAACTTGTTGCAACCACTCGGCAGCAGATAAGCCTGTGCTATCATCCATTCTCATATCCAGCGGGCCGTCTCTCATAAAACTGAAGCCTCTTGATGAATCATCCAATTGGGGAGATGATACCCCTAGATCCATCAGTACTCCGTCAACTTTCCCCTGCCAGCCATACTGGTTCACAACATTTTCTAAATCGGAAATGCAACCATGGTACAAAGAAAACCTGGCATCTTTACGCATTTCATCAGCATAAACTGAATTAATCGCTGCCAAATCTCTATCAAAAGCTAATAAGCTGCCTGATTCATTCAACTGAGCCAAAATCCCTTTACTATGCCCACCCCGGCCAAAAGTACAATCTATATAAATCCCATCAGGCTTTATATTTAAACCATGCAAAGACTCTTCAAATAAAACGGATAAATGCTCCATTAAAATGATATATCTTTAATTTCTGCTAAATCTTCGGCAGAGATATCATCGCCATTCATCAATTCATTTTCCTTATCATTCCAGGCTTTTTCATTCCAGATCTCAAATTTATTTAACTGACCGACTAAAACAACAGGTTTTTCCATATCAGCAAATTTTCTTAATTTTTCAGGTATCAACAATCGACCCTGTGCATCCATATCACACTCTGTTGCATTGCCAATTAAAAAACGACGCATCTTCACAGCTAATTTATTTAAAGAGGGTAATTTACTAATAATAAGTTCCAGCTTTTCCCATTCAGGTAATGGATACAACCATAAGCAACCTGTCTCACTGACTCCGCGTCCATCCATAGCAATAGTCACAACCATTTGTCGCTCGCAACTTTCTTGTAACTCCGCCCGGTAACGGGTAGGAATTGCAATACGCCCTTTGACATCTAAATTGACCGAACTTACACCACGAAACACAAATCGCCCCTAAATAAACAAAAAATTCCCTTTTACGCCACTTTACCCCACTTTGTTACAACTATAGATTTCTATTTATTCACAGTCAAGACCGATTCTCATTAAAATCTTTCTTTTTCTACAATGGCTTAGCTGTGTTTTTCACATACACCATATATATAAAAAATAATCAAAAAAAAACCTAATCTTTATCATGAGCTTATTGCAAGTAGTTGATTCTTTACTTAAGGCTAATACAGAAATAAATAAATATATATAAATAGAAAAAAAACAGTCTATTTAAAACTTTTTTACCGCATCATTTACCCTAAGAAATATAAGCGATTAAAGAACAGGCAAAAATAGGGTAATAAAAGCCTAATACGGGCAAAAAACCATAAGCTTATACACAAAAATCAAGCAGTTCATTTTCTAATAGTTGCTTTCATACTGTTTTTCAAGGCTGTTACTGTCAACAAGGCAACATGAGTGTTTTTACGCTATGTATTGACGGGCAGAATTGGACTTATTCACAGCCATTAAAAATCATCCAGATTCCCAATGAGTCTCCGCCAAATTAGAATAAAGAAACTTCAATACACTATACCGCGTCATTCCCAAGGGCTTTTATCAGCAATCTATTCCTTGTGATTCTAAATTTCTGTTAACAGAATACAGACATAGAGAGTTGTTTAGTACTTGTTTTTAAAGAGGCTAAAGCTCATGGGAAACTAGAAATATTTTAATTAACTTTAAAGTACCGCATGACTAACACCTACACAGCTCTTTTTCTGTCATGGAGAACTTCCATACACCCTAAGTCACCATCACCAAGCCAATCAGCCTTAGCTTTAAGCGACTACAAAAATATCGCAGCACAGCACAAGCAATAACGACTTAATGTAACTACTCAGCGTATATTTTCTGAGTAAATATTCGGCAAAACCATCCCCAATTTAAAAAAGTACGGGACACAGGCGAAATAATACTGTACAACTGGGTTCATGAAAAACATTTCATCCTGCTCATCTAGCACACCAAAACAGCCACCGAGCAACCCTATTGTACAAGTACATCCTTTTTCTCAACAATGGGTAACCATTACCAAAGAAGAACAGATTAACTTTATTCATCAGGTGAATTACTGGAAGGCCCTGCATGCACAGCTGAAACAAAAAATTATAGTTCTTGAGGAAGAAAACCACTATAAAGATGCCAAAATCAAAGATCTCCAAAACCGATTGTTCGGTAAAAAAAGCGAAAAACAAGGATTAGCGAAATCAGAGAAGAAATATCCCAAGGTTTCCAACCGAAACCGAGGTCAGCAGCCTGGAAGCGTTGGTCATGGCCGCACTCCTCGACCTGACCTCCCTGTTATTCTGCAAACCCATGATCTGGCAGAAGAAGATAAAAAATGTGCATTTTGCGGTTTACCCCACTTATCAATACCTGCATTAGATGAATGTAATGAATACATCGAAGTAGAAGTACGGGCCTATACACGCAAGATACGCAAGCCCGCTTATTTACGTAATCCTGGTTGCAATTGTGAAAAGACGCCCAAGATTATTACAGCCCCCTCTCTTCCTCGACTAATACCCCGCAGCCCTTATCAAGTGAGCTTCTGGGTTGAAATATTATTAAGTAAGTTTCACTATGCTCAGCCTACCCATCGTTATCTGGAAGATTTGTCCGACCAGGCGCTGCCCGTTTCTCCTGGGACAGTGGCAGGAGGTCTACAGAAACTGGTTCCAATGTTTGAGCCTATCATGGACGCATTTCATCAAAAGCAAATGACCGAAGCTCTATTTCACAACGATGAAACGCGTTGGGAAGTCTTTGTTGAGATGGAGGGGAAAGTGGGTACTCGCTGGTATCTTTGGGTAACCCGCTCTCAATCGGTCATTTATTTTATACTGGACCCCAGTCGTAGTGCTGAGGTTCCTGGTGCACATTTTGCTGGATTACAGCAGGAACAGGTCATTATCGTCTGTGACCGCTACAGTGCTTACAAAAAACTCGCCCGTTTATCTGATATCATCCTGCTCGCTTTTTGCTGGGCACATGTCCGCAGAGATTTTCTTGATTCAGGTCGTAGTTATAGTGAACTCGAACACTGGGCATTGGCTTGGAAAGCGCGCATTGGTGATCTATACCATCATAATCACCTGCGTCTTGAGCACTGGGATTCTGAATGCAGGTTTGATGAGCAGACGGCAACCTTCAGCCTACATCATCAATCTGTACTGGAAACCTTGACTACAATGCATCAGGAAGCCATTCGTCTGACCGCAGAAGATGAAGACTTACTGGATAAAGACACCCAATTATTGCCGAGGAGTGCGCGCAAACAACAACGCAAAGTATGCCAAAGTTTGCTAAATCATTGGACAGGACTCACGCTGTTCGTGGAGAACCCTCAGGTTCCGCTGGATAACAACATCGCTGAGAATACGATTCGAGGTCCGGTCACCGGACGCAAGAATTACTATGGTTCAGGCAGTTTATGGAGCGCAACCTTAGCCTCCTCTCTTTTTTCTATCCTTAAGACGTTAGTGCTATGGGGTATCAACCCTCGCTATTGGCTGACCGCTTATCTTACCGCTTGTGCTGAAAACAACAGCATGCCCCCTGAAGATATCACACACTATCTTCCATGGAAAATGAATGAAGCCCAGCGCAGTGAGTTTTCTCGTCCACCTCGATCTCGTGTGAATGATACCTCATGAGTGTCCGTTATTGCGGGCGCAACTTTAGCCAGGAAGAAATTATGCAGATACGCAAACTGATCACCGAAGATCCTGCGCGTAGCCGTGCCGAATTATCACGCCTGACCTGCCAGGTACTCAAATGGTACAAAGCCGATGGCGGATTAAAAGATATGTCAGCTCGGGTCGCAATGCTAAGAATGCAGGAAGACGGTTTAATCAGTTTACCGCCACCACGCTGTAAACGCCCTGATCCCACTGTCTATGTTACCGATCAAACCAATCCTGGGTTACCCATTGCGCAAGCTGCCGGTACACTCGCGCCTCTTTATTTGCAGCGTGTACAGCATAAATCAGACTCACGCCTGTGGAATGAATATATTGAGCGCTATCATTACCTGGGACACAAGCCATTACCTGGCGCTCAGTTGCGTTATTTCATCTATGCTCAGAACCAACTTATTGCTCTGTTGGGCTTTGGAGCCGCTGCTTGGCATACAGCACCCCGTGACCAATTTATTGGCTGGAGTCATGACCAACGCAAGAAAAACCTTCATCTCATCATCAATAATGCTAGATTCCTAATTCTGCCATGGGTTCAATCTAAAAACCTGGCCTCAATGATTCTGAGCAAGGCGGCTAAGCGAGTTCCTGACGACTGGCAAGAACAATACAATTATCGTCCTGTATTGCTGGAGACTTTTGTTGAAAAACCTCGCTTCGAAGGGACCTGCTATAAGGCTGCAAACTGGCAATATCTTGGACAGACAAAGGGGAGAGGTAAACTTGGAATTTCTGGAAAGCAGAGCGTTCCAATCAAGGACTTATGGGTATACCCACTGGATACCAAGTTCAAGGTACGCTTAACTGATTGAATCTATGGAGTGGGGTATGGCCGAATATTTACTAATAAATCTTATTCATGCCTTTTGTCTAAAGTCTTTTGTTAACCGATTCACTTTGAAACGCTTGTAGCAAATTTTTTTCAACCTAGACTATTATATTGAAATTAATAAAAA
>ENA-OSET01002308-OSET01002308.1-sediment-metagenome-genome-assembly--contig:-NODE-2308-length-18572-cov-3.446661_pt1 | contig 18572 bp, 13 predicted proteins | sample MGYA00237882_ERZ534229 | MGnify/ENA primary metagenome ERZ534229 (study PRJEB26408, sample SAMN06266212) | sediment metagenome | isolation source: Hudson Canyon methane seep mesocosm | place... | reverse complement strand
GCGTACTGCGAGGCTATGCCCTGGCCGAGAAAATGAGCAAACACCTAACCCGTGAAATCTATAACGACCTAGAAGGCCTATTCAAAGCCTTAATCCATGGCCGAGTAGACGTCGTATTATTTTCAAAACTGGGGGCAGAACACTTTATTCAAAAATTCAAACTCGAAGACAAGCTAGTGATATCCGAAAAATCCTTCCTAGAAATCCCGCTTTATCACTACCTACACAACAACTCCGCCAATATCGCCCAAACCTTAGCAGCCGAGATGCAAAAAATGCAGGCCACAGGCGAGCTGAAAGAGCTAATAAATACCGAAGAGCAAAGCTTTCTAAATACTTCCAAGCAATAGCTCTGGAACCTTCTACCCACGTCAATTATCCAAAGAATACGACGTTTAAACACCGACCTATATCTCAGCATCAAACAATTGTGTGAGCAAAGAACAGTTTCTATACTCTAATGAACTAGAGTCAGCATTTCATGCATTTGGCTGAGATGCTTTTCAAGCACTTAAGGTAGAATACGGCGAAATTAATTTATCAATGCAACGTTGTTATCATAATCAAAAGGATTTGTTTTTATGCCACATGTTATTGAAAGGAAGCGTTCAGCTAAAGTAGTTAGGCTCACTGAAACGCAACGAAGTACATTAGAACGGAAGTGTAATAGCCGATTAGATTGGACAGATGGAGGCTATTGGATTGGTAATGGACCTACTCCAGATTGTGATCTAGAGGAAAATATTAATAACACCATATCTCATGTAGTAACGTTTCCGACAGATTCAGCGGCGCTTAAATGGAATCTAGAATGGGAAAAATCAATTCGTTATGTTGGCCATACAGGAACCGCGGCATTAACAACAGTTGTTGGTCTCACATTGGGCGGTATGCCAGGTATTATCGTCGGAACTGCGGCTGCTATTACTAAAGATGAATTACAAGCAAAAGTTCCTTATCCAAGAATGGCTCGTGGTTGGAGTTATGAATTAATATTTAAACATGAATTTAAATGGTCCCCACACCCTTTAGGTGATAAGGGGTTTACACAACAAGTAAATACAATAATTCGCGATCATAATGAGAAAATACAATTTCAGTCGGCAAAAACTATTAGTTATAGTGCTGAAACACTTCCTGATGGTCTTTCGAGAAAGCTAGCAAGCGTAATTTCAAGAAAAACAAATTCAATCTATCAATAGTTCAGAAAGGCTAAAGTTTTGATCAATTTTAAATCAATTATTGTTTATATTTTTTTATCAATTTTGCTATCAGCGTGTGCTTCTAAAGCTGAAGTTGATGGAAATAGTTATTATGGCAAATGGACGCTTAATAAAGTTATTTATGAAAGTGGAAGATTTAAAGACCTAAGCAATAAGCCTGGATACTTCATTAATATTGGAAAAACTGAAGTTTCTGAAATTATGGCTGAATATGGAGTAAGAACGTATCCGTATACTCAGGAGGGGAATGTGTTAACCGTGACCTCTGGAACTCGTGATGTTACCTGGGCTATTGTTGAGCGTTCGCAGTACTCAATGAAAATAGATACTCCTATAGGACGCTATATTCTAAGCCGCTAATCAGTAATACATGAATAAAGCTGTGTTTAAATCTAAGCTTCGACTGCAATTCCAGCTCATAAATTATAGTATTTGGCTTACGTCAAAATTGGTGATTGCTTGGGTTTTGTTATCAGCTTCAACCCTCACTATGGCTGAAGTAGAAAACCTCAATAGCCTCTACGGTAAATGGACGCTGAACGAAATTAACTACAAAAGTGGTAGATCTAGAGACTTCACCAAAGAACCAGGCAATTTCGTTCATTTTAAAGAACGTGAAATATCAGAGATTATTGCCGGCCATGGGGTAAGAACTTATCCCTATACCAAAGAAGGTGATACCTATACCTTAATTTCAGGTGGAGAACCTTTTACTTGGCATGTAATTGAAAGAACAGAGAGCACAATGAAGATAGATACCTCCTTTGGCCGCTATATTCTAAGTCGATAATCTGCAGAAAAGAACATAGGTAAGGCTTAGGCCTTACCGTTTGAAATACCACCGTATCAAGGTAAATCCCAATAACAGCTTCATTCCTACTGAAATGTAGCTGTAACTTCAAAATAAGAACTGCAAAGTACCCGTAAACTGTCATTCACAAAACACTCATTAACCTTGAAAAATCCCCCCAAGTAAGGCATTGTGCGTACTCAAATACAGTATCCTGATAAAATCTATGGATAAAGCTACGGATAGGCGCTAAAAGCAAGGCAGCAAGGGATGAGTCGCAAATACCCCCAGTTCTCTAATGTGAACCAACATAAAAGCAGCAGCCCCCATGCAAGATCTTAATCAATTGCAGGCCTACCTGCGCCAATTCGCCAAAGACCGCGACTGGGACCAGTTCCACTCTCCCAAGAACCTATCCATGGCCCTCAGCGTAGAAGTCAGCGAACTGCTAGAAAACTTCCAATGGCTAACCGAAGAACAGTCTCATACCCTAGACGAACAACAACGCGCCGCCGTAGTCGATGAAATAGCCGACGTGCAAATGTACCTAGCACGCCTAGCCGACAAGCTAGATATCAACATTGGCGAAGCCATAGAACAGAAAATCGTCAAAAACGAAGCCAAATACCCAGCCGAAAAAGTAAAAGGCAGCTCAAAGAAATACACGGCTTATGGGAAAGAAAGCCAGACGGATAATGAAAAATGATCGTCTACTCCGCCACCAAACAGCAATTCGTCGATGACGTGCGCGCCAATGCCATAGCCGACATCATAGAAGGGGAAGTCGCCAGAAAGCTAAACCGCAACTCCCCACGTAACGAATTCATCTCGTGGCAAAACTCCCTGCAATACATGTTCAACGTATTGCACGACGATGACATACCCGCATCCGCTGGGGTATCCATAGAATACAACATTCCCCTAACCAATCGCCGTGTCGACTTCATCCTCACCGGTAAAGACGCCAACCGCCAAGACACCGCCGTTATCGTCGAATTAAAACAATGGCAAGAAGCCCAAGTCACCAGCAAAGACGCCATCGTAAAAACCCGCTTCCAGCACGGCGAACAAGAAACCAATCACCCATCGTATCAAGCATGGTCTTATGCCGCGTTAATACAAGACTACAACCAAACCGTGCGTGACGAAGCCATCACCTTGCAACCCTGTGCCTACCTGCACAACATGAAATCAGCCGATGCCATAAACGATGACTTCTACGCCGAGCACATAAAAAAAGCCCCCGTATTCATCTCACCCGATGCACTCAAACTGGCCGAGTTTTTAAAGCAATCGGTGAAATACGGCGATAGCGATAACATCATGTATCGCATCGAACACGGTAAAATAAAACCGAGCAAAAACCTAGTCGATGCCTTGGTCTCCATGCTCGATGGCAATCCAGAATTCCTGATGATAGACGAGCAAAAACTAGTCTATGAAACCGCCCTCGACCTTGCCCACAAAGCCCAGCAAGGCAATAAACAAACCCTCATCGTAAAAGGCGGCCCAGGCACAGGTAAATCTGTAGTGGCCATCAACCTACTGGCCGAACTCACCAAGCGTGAACTACTAACCCAATATGTTTCAAAAAATGCCGCCCCCCGTGAAGTCTTTAAAAAAGTCCTCACCGGCAGCCGCAAGAAAACCCACATCGACAACATGTTCAAAGGCTCAGGCAGCTACATAGACACCCCTGAAAATACCTTTGGTGCATTGCTGGTGGATGAAGCCCATCGCCTAAACGAAAAATCTGGCCTGTATGGCAACTTGGGCGAAAACCAAATAAAAGAACTCATCAGCGCCAGCCACTTCAATGTATTTTTTATCGACGAAGCACAACGCGTCACCTTAAAAGACATAGGCAGTGTAGAAACCATTAACTACTGGGCCGACAAGCTTCAATCCACCGTTACCGAACTCGACCTATCATCACAGTTTCGCTGCAATGGCTCAGATGGCTACCTAGCGTGGATTGATAACACCCTGCAAATCCGAGAAACGGCAAACCCAACGCTAGAAGACATAGACTACGACGTAAAAGTCTTCGACGACCCAAACGAATTACGCAAAGCCATATTCGAGAAAAACCGCGTAAATAACAAAGCCCGCATGGTGGCAGGGTATTGCTGGGAGTGGGCCAGTAAAAAAGACAAAACCGCCATGGACATCATCATTCCAGAGTTTAACTTTGAAGCACAATGGAATTTAACCGATGACGGCAGCCTGTGGTTAATCGCAGAAAACTCCGTAGAACAAATAGGCTGCATACACACCTGCCAAGGCTTAGAACTTGATTACATTGGCGTGATCATAGGCAACGACTTTGTCATCCGCGACGGCGAAGTCGTCATACAACCGTTAGAACACCCAGGCAGAGACAAAGCACTTAGCGGTATTCGTGGCCGACTAAAAAAAGAACCCAAGGCCGCACTAGCCGCAGCCACAGAAGTGATTAAAAACACCTACCGCACCCTAATGACACGGGGCCAAAAAGGCTGCTTCATATTCTGCACCGATCAAGAAACCCGAGAATACTTCCAGCAAATAGCCGGCAGACAATTAGAACAAGAAGAACCTACCGAGTCAGATGCAACTAACTCATACAAAGGCCTAGATCTGCCAGTGGTCAGTTTCGAACAAGCAAAACCCTACCAAGGCTACGTACCCATATTTGATTTAGAAGTCGCCGCTGGTGGCTTTAGTGATCAGCAAGGGTTAGAAAACGCAGGCAACCCAGAAGAAAGTGAATGGGTTCAACTACCAGAGCACATCAATACCACACAAGGTATGTTCGTTACCCGCGTAGTAGGCGAGTCCATGAACAAGCGAATCATCAATGGTTCTTGGTGTTTGTTTAAAGCCAACCCCGGCGGCAGCCGTAATGGCAAAATTGTATTAGTACAACACCGTGATATTGAAGATCCAGACCATGGTGGCACATACACAGTTAAAACCTATCACAGTGAAAAAATAGAAGAGGATGGTGAGCTAGTTAATCAGCGCATCGTGCTAAAACCTGAAACCAATGCTTATGGGTATTCGCCGATTGTTATTGAGGATGGTGGTGAGGAGTTGGTTGTGGTTGGTGAGTTTTTGAGTGTTATGTAGCATTTGTATGGGGTGTTGCAGGATTGACCTCTATTTCCACAACTGCATTCCATATATCAACATTAACTGAAATAAACAGGCAAGCATTGCTACTTGGATAGATACTGAAAATTTTAAAAAAGGATATTTAAATGGACGTTTTAACTTTTCTAATTATTGCAGGCTTCGTACTCTTCATAATTTTAAAACTTAAGAATAACAGCCCAGAAAAATCGTTAGATCAACCGCGACCTGGTATTCAAAGAAGTCCAGTAAAACCGCCAAACGAAAAGCGAGTATATGACACAGTACGATTTAGGTATCGTGATGCCGAAGGTGAAATATCAGAGCGAACAGTCGATTTGACCACGGGAAAGAAAGGAGAACAGTTCAAAGGTTACTGCCACTTGAGAAAAGACACTAGAACATTTTATTTTAAACGCATTCAGGGTTTCGAAGTTATAGATGTTGCTACTGGCGAAGTGAGCACCCCAATGGAGTGGAGGTATAAGCTTCAAGGGACCAAAGTTGCAAAAGAAGCTTTGGTTGAAGAGCAACGCATCATTGCAGCTAAAAAGAAGCGTAAAGAAGCAAGTGATACCTGGCTTAGTCTAACTGTCCCAGCTCCTGTAGTAGAATTTGAAAATAAACGCTTTGCTCTCGCAGGCTATTTCTCGTCAGGCAATAGAGACGACAGCGAAGAAAAAGTTGAAAATAAGGGTGGCGTGATTCAAAAGGCTCCCAATGGAAAAACTAATTACATAGTGATTAACCCCACTGAGGGGGTAAACCAATCATTTGAGAAAGCAATTCACAAATTACTTGAACGAGGCATCGAGCCAGTAATTATTAGCGAGGACCATTGGCTGGCCTCATTAAAAAGCAGCTAGTATGTGAACAGAAGGTGGTGGGGCGCTCTTGTTTTATGCGCTTAAGGCAAAAGGCAAGACTTGACCATCGCGCTGCTTGCTAGTGTGTTAGGTGAAATGGTGGATTTTGTAGCTTCGATAGTTGCAATTTTCTAATAATATATCCCTGTCAAATAAAAGGTATTTTAGTATGAGCTCAGAAATAATGGAGCAATCTGATAGCGGTGGCGTAGGAGCAAAGAAAGGATTTTTATATCAAGATTACGCTTCCGCATACTATCTATTAAAAATGTTGCGGGACAAAACACTTTTATCTGTTAGGTGTGAGGTGACAGATGACATAGATGTGGTCTATGAAAATTATATTGAATATATTCAAGTTAAGACAACAGATGCAGATAAAAAGTGGTCAATTAGTGAATTTACTAAGCCTTCTTTTAGGACTGTACCTCCTATAGGGCGGCAAAGAAAGCCTCAGAAAGTTAGTAATGAAGACTCAATTCTACATAAATCATTAGGTTGTGATAAAGGTAGACTTTCTAGTCGATTTCGTATCTTAACTCCAAGGGATGTTCAAAGTAGTTTAAATTTTCTTAAGATAGGGCTTTCGACTCGTCATGAAAAGGATGGTAAAGATAAATTACTAATTTTGCTAAAAAAAGCACTTAAAGAATACAAATCACCAAATGGAAATAATGTTGAATACTGGCTAAATAATGCAGTATGGGAAGTAATACCTAGTATTGAACAATTGGAACTCGAAGCTACGAAGATGATTATGCTTGCAGCGCAAGCCAAGGGATTCTACTTAAGTGCCAATAAGGATTGTGAAAATATTCTCGACTCAATTCTTAAGACTTTAACTAAAAGGAGTGCTATCTCGCGAGTTTTTAATTCAACTAAAGATAAAAGTTATACAAGAAAGGAGTTTATTGGATGGTTTAACGATGAATTAGAATATTATTCAAAGATTAATTCTAGTCAAATAAAAATTTACTCAAAAAGTGGAGAAGAATTAGAGGCAATACTTAAAGAATTTACTTTTCAAGATGATATGTATTCAGTCAGCGATTTTACTGGTGATAAATCTTGTACGGGCATGGAAGGTAAGTATCAGATGAATCGCTATAGGTATGATCAAATAGCTAGTTCATTGCGAAAGTGGCTTCCTGAGATTTTACTACGCCCGAGTGAGCTCGCTGATACTGTACCTTCAAACTTTGATGCTAAATTAAAAACTTATACGACACGAATTAAAAATAGCATTGGCTCGTTAAACTCCCTTGTCGCACATACCTTACTGCATTCAGTTATTAGGACTATTTCAGGTAGTCAACCAATTCCTGCACACTTATTTTTAGATGATGGGAAAGAAACTTGTTACGAGAATATCCATATAGTTATTAATGATCATTCACCGGATGAGTTATGGATGGGATTTAGTTACTTCATTAAAAGCAATATGGAAAATGAAATTTCAAAAATTGTCTCCGAGTTTAACGATTTACTATATTCAGATGAGTTTGAAAATAAGAAAGCAAAGATTATTGATATTAAGCAAGATAGCTATCTTGTTGAGCATGATATTGATGAGCTATTACAACCAACAACGGCTTTAGATGAGCACTTAGCAAGATTTAGGTTTATTTTCTTCTTAGGTTATGAATCCGACATATTAGAATATAATACAAGAAATATGGCTGAGGACTATAAGCAGGTACTTACGGAAGAGGTACATGTTAACTTTAAGGTGTTGATTGACGAACTTATTAAAAAAGATGAGTTTATGAAAGATTTGCATGTAGATGTTTATTTATACCCTATTCCCTGTCTTGATACACTAATGCGTGAAGCACAATCAAAATTTGAGGCATGCTAAAATGGAAAAAATAGCCTATAAAAAGTCACAAGAATTACTAAGTGGTCAACTAACTTCTTTTGACTATTTACACCTTGCAAATGATTATCTTTCTAACCCAGTTAGTGAAAAGGTTGGTAGGGAATTGGTAATTAGGGCTTTAGCACTTAAGGATAGCTTTGTGAGTAATCAAGGCTTACTTAAGAATCTTGTTAGGAAATCAGGGCTCTACCCATATTTGCAAAATCATTTTGAAAAAAGAACTGACGAGCAGCAATTGGTATTAGATCTATATCGCAGTAAGTTTGATTCTGATTTTGTGTTTCACGCAATGCAAGCAAAAATACTAAACTTATTGATGGGCGGAGAGAATGTTGTATTAAGTGCTCCAACAAGTATGGGTAAGAGCATTATTATTGATTCACTAATTTCTAGTAGCAAATATAATCGAATGGTAATTGTTGTTCCTACTATAGCTCTGATTGATGAAACTAGAAGAAGAATAACTAAAAAATTCAATGATGATTATCAAATTATATTTCATGGTTCTCAGGTAGTAACAAAGAAAAAAGCGATCTTTATTCTCACGCAAGAAAGGGTCAATGAGCGGGATGATATCAAAAATATTGATATGTTTATTATCGATGAATTTTATAAGTTAGCCTATAAGGGTGATAATGATGATTCACGAGTTATTTCATTGAACATTGCACTTAGTAAGTTACTTTCAGTTTCCAAGCAGTTCTATATGATAGGCCCTAATATTGATAGTGTAAGGGGCTTGGATAGCCTTAATAAAAGATACATTTTTATCCCTTCTGAATTCAATACCGTAGCGCTTAATGTTAGTGAATATGATATTGGGGCAAATGATTCTATTAAAAAGAATGACGCTCTCTATGATATTTTGAACGTAAATCAAGGACAGTGCATTGTCTATTGCCAGAGTCCGAGCTCTACAGCAAAGGTTGCCGAATATATTCGTAAAAATGTTAATGTAGAATCTGATATTGACGCTGATTACATTGAATGGGTGTCAATCAATTATGGAAGTGATTGGGGGTATACTAAGGCTTTAACAAATGGAATAGGCATTCATCATGGCATTCTTCCTAGAGCTATTCAGCAAAAAACAATTGATCTATTTAATGAGCATAAAATAAGAATATTACTTTGTACCTCTACAATCATTGAAGGTGTTAATACAGTTGCAGAGAATGTTGTGATATATGATAACCGCGCAGCAAATCGAAGTATTGACAAGTTTACACATAATAATATTGCTGGTAGATCTGGTCGGATGAATGAACACCTAATTGGAAATGTGTTTTGCTTAGAAAAAATTCCAGAGAATACAATTGAATCTAAAGTAGTTGATATACCATTAGGTTTACAAACGGATGATACGTCAATGAATCTACTGGCGGGTATTCAACACGAACATATTTCTGATAAGGCGTCAGAAGAGTTTTCTCGATTCTTGAATGAATTTAGGTACCAATAGAGCTGCTAAAAAATAACTCTACATATAATACCGAAACGTTATTAGCGGCCCTAAACTTCGTTGAGGATTGTGAATTATCGCAAGTATACACTTTATTGAAGCAACAGAAGCCAGACAAGACAATGCTTCAATTAATGGTAGATTTTATTAAATTGGTAGAGGCAAGGCCCCTTCAGAGATTGAATTTGCATTTTGAAGATAATGCAACTTTAAAGCATAGATTTTCTAATTACATTTTCGCTAATTCCCATCAAGATTATATTGATGCGCGACTTAAGGATATTTATATATCTACCTCTGATAGCGTACAACGCGCTGAAAAAACAGAAAAAGAGTTAACTATTTTGCGAAATATTTTTAAATATGCTATTCCAAGGGCATTAAATTTACTTCAAGATATTGTTAATTATGTATATTTTGATAATGATAATCCTGAAGCCACTAAAGTTGACTTTGGTTATTTGATGCACATATTTGAAAATAGTCATTTATCTGCTTCTTTTACTGCTTTAGAAGAAATGGGTGTATCGATACAAACGTTAGAAAAACTTTATACAGAGCGACTAGGAAGTGCTCGTATTGAGGTGTTGGTAAGGTATCTACGGCTAAATTCGCGGAATATAAAACAGTTTGATGATATTGACCGTATGTTTATTCAGAGAGCACTGGGTTAGCAACGGGCTGCGGGGGGACTTGCCTTTTGTGCACACAATAGGACCTGACCCTGGGCCACTCGATGTGTTGCACTTATTGCTATATTTTGAATAGCATAATTAGTAACGACGAAAAATTTTACTTTTATATTAAGTGTTTTTTTGCTAATTCCCAGAGGATAATACGTGACAACTTTAGTCATTATAGGTAATGGATTTGATATTCAAAATGGTTTGCCAACCAGCTATAGAGATTTTTATAAAAAATATAGTCCTCAACTAGATGAGTACTTAGAGTATTTTCCTAATTTTTGTGATGATCAAGAATGGTCTTACTTTGAAGAGAATCTTTCAGAATTTGATGAGGATAGCTTTCGCGAAAATTCAGCATGGCAACCTAGTATGGATGACATGATTGAATCATCTAAATATGTGAATGGCTACAATGATGAAATAGACGAAAAAGTTAATGAATTAGTCGATAGTATCCATAATTCATTTAATGCATGGCTTAGGTCTATAGATGTTAATAAAGCCTCAAAGTTTATGGAATTTCCACAAAGAATTAAGTTTATTAACTTTAACTATACATCTACTCTTCAAGAGGTTTATTCGATACCTGATGAAGACGTTCTTCATATTCATGGAAAAGTTAGGAGGAATGTTATCTTTGGCCATGGCTTGGGGGATGGCAATAAAGCATCATCAATGCCATCTGATGAAAATGAACCTTGGTTTGAAGAAGCAAGTCAATCACTTTCATCTGTAACAGATAAACTACATAAACCAGTCAGTGAAATACTTGAAAATAATAGAGCCACGTTAGAAAGTTACGGTGACCTTATAAAAGTGATTGTTATTGGTCATTCTATAAATGATATCGACATTCCATATTTTAAGTCAATACTTGAATCATACCCTAATACTTTATGGGAAAATTGGAATTACGATGAGGGTGTTATAGATTCCCATTCCAAACTACTAAGCTTGGGAGTGGATGAGGATAAGTTAAATTCATCATGTTCAAGTCAGCTTGGGGTGACGTACCCGTTACCCTAAAGTTTTCTAGTATTAAAATGGAATGATAATCAAGACGGTTCCGGGGTAGAATGTCTGAGTTAAAGGGACAAACACGTTAGTGATTTTGTACCAATTCAAACCTAGTCTTTTAGTTAGGTTTTTAATATTTGTATTTCGTTTTGGCACTCAATTGAATGGTAATCAAGTAACCAGTCCTCTTGAAATCAATTTTTTACTGGAGATCTAGGATTTTTGGAGATTTCTATAAGCTGGATTAAGGATAAAGTTTTTAGCTAATGACTAAGTTTTCCGGTTTTTATATGGCGATAGAAGTAACAGCGGCAGTGATTGTAAAGGGTGGTGAGTTTCTGTCGGCTAAACGATCAGCAGGTAAGCACCTAGCCGGCCACTGGGAATTCCCCGGAGGCAAGATTGAGCAGGGTGAGACCCCAGAGCAATGCCTAAAACGTGAGCTAAAAGAGGAATTCACCATTGAATCTGAAATTGGTGAATTCGTTGCTGAAAGTATCTTTGATTACGGTGATAAACGCATTCGTCTTTTAGCCTACAAGGTAAAACATGTATCGGGTGAGTTTCAGCTAATAGACCATGATGAAATTCGTTGGTTGCCTATTGAAGAGCTAGATAGCTTAAAGTGGGCACCTGCGGATCTTCCTATTATTGAAGCGTTAAAGCAGCAAGCCAAAGCTCAGCCTACGGCTGAGTTTTATTCTAATAATGCCAAATTCTATTATGAGGATACTTTCACGAACGATGTAAATCATGTTTGTGATCGTTTCTTATCGACTTTATCTTCTGCCAATTCAGATAATCAGCATATTCTTGATTTAGGCTGTGGCGCGGGCCGTGACAGCAAAGTATTCATCGATGCAGGCTTTACGGTTACCGCATTAGAAGCTTCAAAAGAACTCGCTTTGTTAGCCGAAAAGCATATTGGCCAAGCTGTTTTGAATATGCGCTATCAGCAGCTTCAGGTAAAAAATACCTACGATGGTATTTGGGCCTGTGCCAGTTTGTTGCATTGCCCTAAAAGCCAAATCGAATATGTAATGCAAAACTGCATTGATGCTTTAAAAGAAGGTGGCGTATTTTATTTTTCTTTTAAACACGGCGAAGGCGAGCGCTTAGATGATTGGGGGCGTTTCTTTAATGATTACACCCTTGAGAGTTTAAAAGCGCTGATTGCCAAATTTAATGAGAATGAGTTCGATGAATTAGAAATTATCGACTTATGGCAAGAAACAGAGCTATTGCGTGGTAAAGATCAAATTTGGGTGAATGGCCTTGTTCGTAAAGTTCGCTCCTAAAATACTTGCATGGAAGGTATGTGGCTGAATAGATTAATTATATAGCTCAATAGAATTAGCTGAGAAGTTTTTCTAATATAAAAGTTTAAACTTTCAAAGTTGAGCTGAGTGATAAATTTGGTTCGGTTTTTTATGTCTACCGATTTAAAGATGAAATTAAATGTTAATTATCAGGTAGGTTGAAATGGTTTAGGCAATAATATATAAAAAGATACATTGTTATAAATTTGTAGGGTTATATTTTGCATTGCGAGTTGAAAAATAAATCTTCTATTTTGACTAATTCCCCCTTATGATTTTGCTTTTTAGCACAGTTCTGGTTTCTGGAAAATAACCTTATACTGTCATTTTTATTTCATTTTCTACGTAGTAATGACTTAGATCATTCTCATTGTGATGCTGGTGACTAACTCGAAATAATAGGATATATAAATTGTTTAGTAATATTAAGCGTGAGCACCTTCTAAAAGCTATAGAGATGATTGATAGGGATGGGGTACCTAGTGATGCCCAGTCAACTACCTATGATGTGGTGGTTAATGGAAAATTTTATCCTCCTAAATTAGTAGTGTCATTCGCAGGGGGGGTTAGTAGCGGTACAAATATTCCTAGATCAACTTTTCACGGAGGCAAGAATGAGCCGAGTTTTAAACTTCTAAGACGTGAAGGATTTCAAATGATTAAGAAATCAGATTATGTAGAGCAGCTGATTAAATTTATTAATCAAGCGGCGACAGGTAGCCTAAAAACAGCCCTTTATCGTCAAGAATTTAATGGCCTAAAAGTTAAAGTGAGTTTTGGTCAGGGGGCTTCAGCTCGAGTTCCTTGGATTGGTTTTTTTAGATCAGGACAAATAACAACTGATGGTATATATCCTGTTTATTTATACTATAAAAGTTTAAATGTACTCATTCTTGCAAAAGGAATAAGTGAGTCATCTTCTCCAAATTATGATTGGGGTTTAAGTTCTTCTGAAAGAACTATTACCGATGTATTCAGTAGTCAAGGAATAGGCAAACCTGATAGGTATGGGGATTCTTTAGTTTATAGATTTTACGACTTGAGCCAAGATTTAGATTATGAGCAGGTCGAGGATGATCTAGGGTGTTTGTTAGCTGAGTATAAAAAAATGGAATTAAGTGATAAAAGTGTAATGGTGCAAGGGGTGCCTTTGCCTAAACCCTTCCTACTCCTAGCAGGTATCTCAGGCACTGGTAAAACACGATTTGTTCGTGAACAAGCACGAGTTACGGATTCAACACTAAACAATTATTGTCTTGTCCCTGTTCGCCCTGATTGGCATGAGCCATCTGATCTTTTAGGGTATACCTCTCGGCTTTCAGGTCATGCTGAATATGTAATTACCGATGTACTTACGTTTATTGTGAAAGCTTGGCAGGCCGCTATTCCTGATGCAGACAAAGATGGAATGGGTGCAATCAATGATCAAAGCATTCCTTACTGGTTATGTCTTGATGAGATGAACCTAGCACCAGTGGAACAGTATTTTGCAGATTATTTATCCGTGCTAGAAAGTCGTAAATTTGGTAAAGACGGGTATCAATGTGCAGCATTGCTCAAAAACGATATGCTTCAGCGTCTAAACAAAACGGATACTGACTTACAGAGCAATCTCGGCTTGGATGGTAATGATGATCTTTGGCAATACTTTCTCCATCACGGCATTTCCTTACCACCGAATCTTATAGTGGCTGGTACCGTTAATATGGATGAAACTACTCACGGTTTCTCTAGGAAAGTAATTGATCGAGCAATTACTTTGGATTTTGGTGAGTTCTTCCCTAATGTCTATGCGGACTATTTTGAAGCTACATCAAAGCCGGTTGCATTTACATGGTCAGCCTTAACTGAATGCACAAAAGAATCATTGGCCAATGCAAGTGATATAGGTGGTGCTAAGACTATTGAATTTTTAGAGTCTGTTAATACAGTTTTGAAGCACACACCCTTTGAATTGGCTTATAGGGCACTTAATGAATTATTACTTCAGGTAGCTTGTTTGCGTCCCGAAAATGATAGTCAGTTACAGGCTATCTGGGATGATTTTTTGATGACTAAGGTATTACCGCGTATTGATGGCGATGAGGATAAGCTTCGTTCTGTAGCAGGCGATGGTGAGGGAACATTACTTGATGATTTAGAGTCTACTCTGGAAGCTAACTTATCGCTTATCTGGAATGATAATCGCAGAGATTACTTTCGATTAAATGCAGATGGTAGCAATATTATTGATATTCCTTGCCGCAGTAAAGACAAGCTTGAATGGATGAAAAATAAGCTGGCGGTTAACACCTTTACCAGTTATTGGCCGTAGGCAGGAGCGAGGCTATGCCAGAACTGGCTGAAATTAAAACACCAGATTTTGAAATGAATGTCTGGTGTAAAAATATAGATAAATCCCAAGCTCAGCTTTCTAAAACTATGGAAAGTCGTGACCTTGACTCACCTTTATCAAAGGTGTTTTTTTCTCCTGCTGTTTATATTAACGCTAGTATTTCCCCGCTTGGGGAATATTGCTGCCAGCAAGCAACATTCTTTGAAAACAAACTTTACGATATTGAGTTTATTTTTGACGACCAAGTTCAGCTTGGTTTTGATGACCATGTGCCAGTGGTACATCACCCCTTGCAGGCGGTTGAAGACTCATTTCGTTATAACGCTAAAACAGGATCTCTTAGGGCAACTATTAATACTGCTAACGATATTGGTTGGTTTCGTTTTGATGTTGAATATCAGTTCGAAGGAAAAATCAAGAAACAGAACATAGCTTTTGAAGTACTGCCAACCAAAATGGATATGTCCACTGATTTAGAACAGATTAATAAAGCACTGGATGAAAGTTATCCTTTATGGCGCTTTTCGTTGGCAGAGAAAACGCAGCAAAACCATCGTTCCGTCAGGCAACCACGACAAGAGTTCTTGTTATTATGGTTGGCCCAGTTTAAATCGTTATGGACAAATTTCGAGCATGGACTTAGGCATATTACCCATGCACCTCATAGTAGATTAGTTAAGGTCACTAAGACTCATAAGGTTCACCAGCTTAAAGGCCGGTTAGGGCCACGACTTGAACGTGAAGTAAAAGAAGCAATTAATAATGATACACTGAATAAACGTTTTAAAGTTAATAAAAAACAACTAACCATCGATACCGTTGAAAACCGCTTTATCAAACATGTTATTCACCACTGCATGGGTAAGCTCGAACTCATCAGTGATAAAGCCATAATTATGGAATCAGAGTCCAAAAAGCAACGATTATCAGGAAGTTTTTTTTCTGAACTCAATAGTAAGCGTCAGTCGCTGTTAAAGATCTCACACCATAGTATGTTTCTTGAGGTCGGTAATTTCACAGGATTGGCTCGTGAGTCTTTGGTGTTGCAGCAAAAACCAGGCTATGCCAAAGTTTATCGTGCTTGGCAGCAGTTAAGGTGGTATCTGGACTTGCTCAGTAATGATGCCAGTCTATCGGTACGAAATGTGGCAGATCTATACGAGGTTTGGTGCTTTCTACAGATACACGACATTTTGTTACAGTTGGGTTTTAAACAGGGGTCTAAAGGTAAGGGGCGTTTACTTAATAAAGACTTGCGCGTTGATATGGTCGACGGCTTGGCAGGTGCATTTGATTTTACACGTGATGATGATGGCCTTGAGCTCACGCTTACTCACGAGCCTCGATTCCATGAGGGAACAAGCCCTATACGAACGTGGCGAACCACTCAAGAACCGGACATTGTGTTAAGTGCTAAGTTTACTGATGGCCGTGAGCATATGTGGGTTTTTGATGCAAAATACAGAATTGAAACCAATGATCTTGCAAAGACTGATTTAGCACCAAACGATGCAATTAATCAGATGCATCGTTATAGAGATTCACTGATTCATTTTGAGAGTAGTTCGGCTAAGCAACTGAATAAGTCACGGCCGGTATTCGGTGCTTATGTACTGTACCCAGGATTTTATTCACAGCGTAGCGAAGCTAACCCCTATCAGGAATCTATTGATGAAATAGGTATAGGGGCATTTAGTTTATTACCATCGTCTGATAGTAGTGGAGCTCATTGGTTGTATCAGTTTATTCAAAGCAAATTGGGAACAACAAATACAACATATCCCCGTTATGATACGGATAGCCATTTTGTTGAGGAGTCGGCGCGTATACCTTATAGGGGCACAGAAGTGTCACTGTATAATGATTTAACAATAGTTTTTTCTGGGTCGGTTCCAAATCGTACCGAGGCATATCAACAAAATCAGCGAGAAGGCAAGCTGGGTTTTTATCATACCAAGCTGCTGGCAACCGAGCGGCAGAAAATAGAACGTCATGTTATTAACGAAGTTAGGTACTTGTCTGTAGCAATTTCTGATGCTGGTAACAATGCAATGCAGTCGGTGCAGTATGTATACCCGGTAAGTAAGGTTGAGTTGATTCAGCGTGGGGCATTGACTGAAGAACAAACAGGTACTTCTGGGATGAATAGCTCTAGTCAGGATTACTGGTTATTCACTCTTGGGAAATCAATTAAAATTTCAGAACCTTTATTACGATCAACGCCTGAGCACTTTGAAGTGTTATTAACCGACCTGAATAAATTGAGAAGCGATCGTGAGTGGAGCAAATTACCGCAGCGTTATCCATTGTTGACCAGCTAGATAGTAAATAATCAATCATTAAGGTTTCTGGTCTTCACATTTTGAGAAAACCAAAATTTTAATTTGTTCACAGTAACTGCTATTAGTAGGTAGCAGTTATTTTCATTTATCTAAGATTACTTCCCTTCAAATTAGTATGGTCAAAACTGTAAATATGCTCAACTGGATTCAAATCGCACTCCCCAATGATCCTTCCCCAGTGCATTAAACCACCTTTCTTTAAATGCACCTTACTTCCGCAAATAGGGCACTTCGCGGTATAGACCTTTATATTAAGTTTTTTGATTCGCTGGCCTATTTTTCTTGGATTCTTTTCTATATCTAACTCGAAGACTGCGCTATGTAAGCGTAGCGGTATCAACGTATCTGGCACTATGGCGATGTTGTTCTTAAATGCTTTCAGTATTGAGCCAAAGAACAGGAAATAAATTACAAATCCGGCTATTGAATATAAGGCTAGGTGTAATAAGAAGGGTTCTTGAAGTATTGGAATTAGTATTAGCGAAAGAGCGAAGGTGCTTAATAGTGCCCCTGGTAATATCGCGTAGATGATTAAGGCCGCTCTCGTCCAACCTTTAAATTCCATATTTTCAGCCCATCGGCTCCATATTGGCAACTTAGGTGTTTTCTCTAAGTAGTATTCTATTTGCTGGGTAGGTCTACTTTGCCTGCTGGGTGTATTCGCTGGTTCAGCTGTTAGAGGATATTCTTCTTCGTTTTCCAATGTTTCGGCTGCGATCCAAAGGCTAGTTTTATGCCCTCGTCCAGCTGTCTTGGTCTTTTCCAATTTAGGTCTGATTGCTAGGCCTAGCTCTTTGGCTACATGATCTATTGGAGTTTCATCGAGTTTCTTTTCTAATTCACGATATAGAATGCTAACTTTCTTTTGTGCTACATCACCTGTTTTATAACCATCATTATTTTCACTGATGTAGGTGTACAGTTCATGGTAGTCATAGCGGCAATCACTTACATCGAAACCTTTTTCTAGGTCGTTAGCTGTTAGATGAATAAGTGCATCGTATAGTTGCCAGCATTTATTGGTTCTATCGCTATTATCATATTGTTCAAGGAAGGCTTTGCCTACACGTACGGCATCCTTAATTTGGCTATTGCTCTGTTCCATTGGTTACTTCTTATCCATTTTGTACTGATTAAACCCTTTTAAATCGGTTTAGACCGTTTTTTAGGTGATTATTTTGCTCATTATCACTTCCGAAGTCTGAATTCATGATTTCACATCTCATAAACGAATGACACTAAAGAGGCCATTTTGGCCATGTTAAGTGATAACAAATATTGGAGTTGAATATGTCTGATTTAATCAATAATAAACTGTTGGGTTACGGGAATAAAGAAGGGGAGCTAGTACACATCAGTGAGGTTGAAACAGGTTTAGCCTGTGGCTGTGAATGCCCAAATTGTGGTGAACGACTTATTGCTAAGAAGGGTGAGGTAAATGAGCATCACTTTGCTCATGATCATAACTCCGACTGCATGGGGGCGACTGAATCTGCATTGCACTTGCTGGCAAAAGAAGTGATTAGCCAAAGCCGTGAG
>ENA-OSET01002306-OSET01002306.1-sediment-metagenome-genome-assembly--contig:-NODE-2306-length-18574-cov-13.508677_pt1 | contig 18574 bp, 9 predicted proteins | sample MGYA00237882_ERZ534229 | MGnify/ENA primary metagenome ERZ534229 (study PRJEB26408, sample SAMN06266212) | sediment metagenome | isolation source: Hudson Canyon methane seep mesocosm | place... | reverse complement strand
CTGGCTGTTGACTACTCATTAAATCATTCAATTTTAAACGAAGGTTTAAAAGACAAAATCTGTATTTTGTAAGGAGATCAACACATGAATGTTGTCCAACATTTTCCACTGCTCATTTCTGGGGTAGAAGAAAAAAATCGGCCACAAATAGAAGTTCAATCTCCTTATGATGAGAGTCTGCTAGCCACTGTTGATACTGCAAATGCTGATGATATCAATCAAGCATTAACAACCGCCAGCCAGATTTTTGCCGATAAAAATAATTGGCTTTCAGCACCACAACGCATCGCTATTCTTGAGCGTGCGATTACGTTAATGCAGGACCAATTTGAAGAGCTTGCCTTGGGCTCAGCTCATGAAGGTGGCAAACCACTGATCGATTCTCGCGTCGAAATGCTTCGTTGTATTGATAGCATCCGTGTTTGTGTTGATAGCTTAAGAGAAAATACCGCTCAACCAGTGCCTATGGGTATCAATGCCGCATCACAACATCGCTTTACCATCATGAATAAAGAGCCGATTGGTGTTGTCGTTGCGGTTAGCGCCTTTAACCATCCGCTTAACCTAATCGCACATCAGGTTGGGCCCGCCATTGCTACCGGCTGCCCAGTCATCGTAAAACCGGCTGAAGACACGCCCTTATCCTGTTTTCGTCTAGTTGAAATTTTCCACCGTGCAGGCTTACCAGTGGAGTGGTGTCAAGCCGTATTACCCGAGAATAACCATATTGCTGAATTACTGGTTACTGATGGCAGAGTCGCTTTTTTTAGTTTTATTGGCAGCGCTAAAGTTGGTTGGTATTTACGATCAAAACTTGCACCAGGCACTCGCTGTGCTCTAGAACACGGTGGTGCTGCACCCGTGATCGTTACTGAAGATGCTGATCTTAATTCCGTGATCCCTGGACTTAGCAAAGGCGGCTTTTATCATGCAGGACAAGTCTGTGTTTCAGTACAACGTATTTATGTGCATGACACTATTGCTCGTGAGCTCGCCGAAAAATTAGCCGATGCTGCTAAAAAATTAACCGTTGGAGACCCGCTCTCTGGCAATACTGAAGTTGGGCCGCTTATTCGTAATGGTGAGTTGATCCGTGTTACCTCATGGGTACAAGAAGCCGTAGATAAAGGTGCTGAATTACTTTGTGGCGGACAAGCTCTACTCAATAACTGCTATACCCCCACCGTCTTATTTAATCCTGCAAGCGACTGTCACGTTTCGACTGCTGAAATATTTGGCCCTGTTGTGTGTGTGTACCCCTTTAGCGATCTTGATCAGGCCATCTTATCTGCCAACTCATTGGATGTTTCTTTCCAAGCTTCGGTTTATACACAAGACATAGATACCGCAATGTATGTGTCTGATCGTTTGGCGGCTTCTGCCGTAATGGTCAATGAGCATACTGCCTTTCGAGTAGATTGGATGCCCTTTGCCGGTTTAAAACACTCTGGTTTGGGAACCGGTGGCATTCCTCATACTATGAAAGACATGCAAATAGAAAAAATGATTGTTATTACTTCCAAAGGGATCCGCTGAGTTTTATATAAACAGGCTAAAAATAAGGTCCTGTTAACTGTATCGTGACAAACCTCAATTATTTGTTAATGAGCTTCTCATTACGTCAAACGCCGCATGCAATTTGTTTAAACCTTTAATGGCAGCATCACGCTCACCCTTTTGATATTTTTCATACAAATCATTGGCAATTATATGCATCGCTTCATGCGCCCGATCGTGTTTGTCCAAGCTTTGTTTATCAAACAGCTTTTCATGATGTGTCCGTCTGCTCCAATAACTGCAATGACATTTGTCACTCACCATAATTGGCCAAAAACTGACTTTTCCTGGTGCTGTATTGATATTGGTTTCAAAACACGTTTGCCAGCGGTCAACAGCAAGCCTATGCAAGGTTAACCTCGACTCTTTAATTGAACGCTCGGTATTACCTACGTCGATCCATATTTTATTGGGGGTATAACTTTGTAACCAATCAACAAATTCACTGGCAGGCATTGGCCGCGCAATGCCATAACCTTGAGCAAATTCACAACCCATCACTAATAACATTAAACCTTGCTCCGTTGTTTCAACTCCTTCAGCAATCACAGCTCGGTTAAATGAATCAGACAAGCCAATCACACTATCAATAATCGCATAATCATTAGGATCATCTAGAATATCTCGGACAAAACTTTGATCGATTTTTATGGTGTCAGCCGATAAATTTCTTATATGGGCAAGTGAAGAATAGCCCGTGCCAAAATCATCTAAAGCCACACTGATACCCAGTGTCTCTCGACATGTTTTTATTATGCTGCTCATAATATGCAATTCACCAAGCGCACTACTTTCTAATATTTCTAACTGCAAATTATGTGCATCAACATTAGGGTGAAGCTCTAATAAACCATCTAACATCGAAAAAAATGATGGCGCTTGTAGGTGATTAGACGCAATGTTGACACTAAGCTCTAATTCAATATCTTGCATTTTCCATAGATTAAGCTGTTTCAATGCCTCTGCTACCACCCAGTCTCCAACTTCAATTTCTAAATCTGTACCTGCTATTTTCGGTAAAAAATCTAGCGGTGGAATTAGGCCCTTTTCAGGATGAATCCAACGAATAAGGGCTTCCGCACCGTAAACCTCACCTGTTTTCATATTTACTTTAGGTTGAAAATACAATTGAAATTCATCCGCTGCCAGAGCACGATCCAGCTCCAGTAAATCATCATTCTGCTGTATTGTTTGATGATCTTGTTCGGGGTTAAATAGGTGATATTGATTGCGGCCATCTAATTTTGCTTGATACATAGATTGGTCAGCATGCCGCAGCAAGGTATCTAAATCGGCATCATCGTATGGAAATAAACTAAGGCCTATCGATGCCGTCACCCTATGAGGGAAGTCATTAATTAAGTAAGGTTCGGCAAGTGACAAAAGCAGCCTTTGTAACATTTGCTCGCACTGAGGATAGGATTCTAGGTTACCCAATAAAAGAGTAAATTCATCGCCTCCTTGGCGAGAAATGGTGTCTTCCTCACGTATGTTTAATTTAATACGTCTTGCTACTTCAATAAGCAGTTCATCTCCTACTTTATGGCCATAGTTGTCATTAACTAATTTAAAGTTATCCAAATCCAAAAAACAAATAGCAAGCAAGGTTTCACTACGCTTGCTATGAGCAACTGCCAAGCTAAACCTATCAGCAAATAAAGCACGATTTGGTAATTGGGTAAGCAGATCATAATGAGCCATTAATTCTAATTTTTGTTGTTGCTCTTTACTCTCGGTAATATCTGAAAATAAACAGACATAATGTGATGTTTTCCCTGCCTCATCTTCAATCGAAGAAATCGTCAACATTACCGCGTATAACTCACCGCCTTTTTTACAATTCCATACTTCTCCATTCCAGTAACCATTTTCAATGACACTCTGCCAGATATCAGCATAAAACTCAGAGTTATGTTTGCCTGAACTAAAGAGGCGAGGGTTTTGACCTATCAGCTCATCTCGCTCATACCCTGTTATCTCACAAAACGTAGGATTAACATCCAAAATCGATCCATCTGGATAGGTGATAAAAATACCTTCATGTGCTTCGCTGAATACGCGTGCTGACAATTTAAGTTTCTTGTCAGCCTCTCTACGCTCTAATTCAATACTCGCTCTAGCAGACAAACTTTTAAGCACTTGTATTTGCTGTGGCTGAATAGTCATGGGCTTATCATCTAAAAGGGCCACCAGCCCCAACATTTCTTTATGACTACTTAACAAAGGCACGCCGACGTAGCTTTTTACGCCCATCTCTACTACCAATTGATCTTCCGGAAATAACTCTCGCAAATCATCTGGGTAAAAACACATTTCATTATCATTCGTCACATGTTGGCAGGGCGTTCCTTCTAAAGAATATGAAATATTATCCATAAATTCGCCTTCTGCCCAAGCAGCAATTGTCTCCGCTCTGTTTTTATTATTCGGATCAATGCAGGCAATGAATGCATGGCTCACATTGTAAGTAGATGCCAACTGCTTTACGATCTCTTTAAAGATATCGCCATCTTTCATAGAGCCAGATTCTGCTAACGCACGTAAAACCTGTTCATTACGTTTTCGATCAGTTACATCCATATGGATACCGATCATTCGAGTAGCATTGTTATCTTTATCCCATTCAATAACTTCTCCTATCGAATGTATCCATAGCCAGTTGCCGTTTTTAGCCCTCCTCCTATATTCCATCTCACTTGGACCACCCGCTTCCAAACATTGTTGAAAAACAGTTTGAACATTGTCGAGATCATCTGGGTGAATATTTTCTAGCCATTCATTTAAAGTTGAATGAAACGCTGTCGGTTCAAACCCCAACATTTTAGGATATTCATCACTCACCAAGATCTCATTTGTCACCAGGTTAATATCAAACCAACCCTGATTGGCTGTAGCGAGTGCAAACTTGAGTCTTTCTTCATTCATCGTAAGTTCAGATGTTTGTTGTTGAACTTTTTTTTCTAACTCAAGCCTTAAGTGTTTATGTCTATGCATATAAACAAAAAACAGCGGGAAACCAAAGAGTAAAAATAATAAAGAAATTTTTAAAGTGCGATAAATATTCTGTGTCAATAAAGACTGAATATGATCAATAGTAAGATCGGCTCCTGTCACATAATAAGTGCCATCATCAGCATACTGGGGAATAAAAACACTACGGAAAGTACCCCATTGATCGGTATACTCTAAAAATGCCTTTTCGCCTTTATCAAAGACATCAATGACTCGTGGGTCGACATCATTATAGGGATCAAACCATAAAGAAATACCTTCACCTGACTCTCTCTCCTCTATCGTTGCGCTGGACGAGGTGAAATAAACTTGTTGCCCTCTTAACACTATCGTATAGACATATACGATGTCACTATCATCGGTATAAGCAGATAGTTTCAGTGTGTTTTTATAGTTTTGTTCTTTTGTTAGATCACCTGCTGACATTGTCTGATGATGAAGATTTTTAGGCAATATTAATGGTGCCGTAAGCGCAGCCAGCTCAAGCTGCTGATCTATTAAGTCATATAGAGATTTTTTTTCATGCTGATAATTGTATAAAGCAAAGCCAATTACCCATATAAGGTAGATCATAAGGGCAATGACAACATGCTTATTACTTATCGGCTTCATTATGACGATGACTCCTTCTAATTACGCTGGCTACCGTTAGGGAATTCCATATTACCACCCTTCAATGCCTTATTTAACCTTCCCACTCCATTACTTTATTTGCCAAAGTATATTTCTGCCAGATAGAAATTTTTATTCGAAAAAAAGCCCCAAAACTGAAATTACGTTCAAGCGAGCCGAGGCTCATAACCATCAAATATTTAGAACTTGAATATGGCTCCCGCATAAGGGCCCTTAACAGTCAAATCCTCTAATGCACCATGACCATCAAACTCCCATTTCAGGTAACGATAACCAAGCCTGCCTTCAAATCCATCAAATTTATAATTTAATGCTGCCACTCCCTGCAAGGTATAGTCAGAACCACCGGTACCTGCATCAGCATAAGCGACAACATCTACTTTATCCGACAAAGCCATTTCCCCTCTAACGCCTACAATTCCATCCCACACATGATCAGATTCTGTAGTACTAACCTTTTTGTCGGAAAATATGCCTGTTGTTCTCAGATCCAAATCAACTTCAATCCACAGGTATCGGGCACCAGCAACAAGATCAATATTATATTCTTCAGTTTCAAAAATCGTATATGCCGCTGTTGGTTGTAAAATCCATGTTTTGAGACCTGTCGTTAATTTATCGCCAACTGTTAATCCATTTCCAGGGCCAATCGGTATGTTAAATGAGCCTTTTTCCTCACCCTCTAGGCTCAAATGAATAATATCTGAAAAGAGTGTTAATTTATCTTTTCGTGCCCCTATGCGGCCCATTACTGTCATATCAAGATTACTAAGAATTTCATGAAAAGGAATTTCGAAATTACCTCCAGTAGTCGACGTTCCAATGATGTCAGGAGCCCACAGATAGGCTTCCGCCGCAAACTGCCATTCACCAAATTCAACAGTATCGTCAGCAATAGCTGCATGTGTTTTTGCAAACAATAACCCGATGATAATTAGCCATTTTATTGCGCGGTTACACGCTCGAAAATTCAACATTTATATCTATCCTCGCTATTTGATCTGACAATTTATAATAATTAACTATTTTTCAAAATGTGTCTAGTTGTGAGTTAAGGCTAAGAGAAAAGCATAACCAGCTTATATTATTGTGGATTACAGATAGCTATTAACCCATTATTCTTTAAGTATCATTCGAACAGTGAAAATCAGCAACGCGAACTCATTTTATTACAGTCGATCTTGCCTCGACCATTCGATCAGAAATACTATTAGTTGCAGATTAAAGAGCTTTCTTGTTTAAATGCGAGTAACTCGTGTAAATGTGATTGAGACAAACGATAATTAAGGAAGGGCTCGCAATTAACAAAACTCCGAAGATTAACCGCCAACAAGATGATAATAGCGAGCGTTTAGAGCTGGTTATTAACTCTACCGGCGTGGGCATCTGGGATTGGCAGGTTCAGACCGGAGAATTAACATTCAATAAGCGCTGGGCAGAAATCATTGGTCATACCGTTGAGGAATTACAACCGATTCAATTTAATACCTGGGCTAGTAACCTCCACCCCGATGATTTAAAAAAAGCCGAGAGTTTACTAGCACAACATTTTAATGGTGAACTCGAGTTTTATGAGGTTGAAGCTCGGATGAAGCATAAATCGGGGCATTATGTGTGGGTACTCGCTTCGGGAAAGTTAGTCGAAAGAGATGATGAAGGTAAACCAAAGCGCATGATCGGTACCCACTTAGATATTACTGAACGAAAAAATAATGAAGAGCGGATGATTGTGACCACTCAGTTATTAAACGAATCACAGCAGGTAGGACGCTTAGGAGGATGGAAATTAGATTTAAAAACGGGTGATTTGTTTTGGACAGAGGAAACCTACCGTATACATGACACTTCGCCGGAAGAATTTAACCCTACGGTAGATGCCGGCGTTGGTTTTTTCTTGCCCGAATCTAAAGAAATTATTTCTAAGGCTTTGGATGAGGCCATCAATAATGGAATAGGTTATGACCTTGAGTTAGAAACCTATACCACCAAGGGTAAAAAAATTGATATAAGAACCACATGTATTGTTACACAAGAAGAAGGAATACCTATTCGTCTAACAGGTATTTTTCAAGATATTAGTGATCATAAAGCCAATCAGAGAAAACTAGAAAAAAGTAATCTTGATTTAGAAAATGCTAACTCAGCGCTAAAACTATCTGCACATTACGACCCATTAACTGGGCTACCTAACAGAAATTTATTAGCCGACAGAATTGAACAGGCAGTGACAAGAAGCTTACGAAATGAAAAATTTGTGGCCATCGCGTTTATTGATTTAGATGGCTTTAAAGCAGTTAATGACAAGCATGGTCACAATGTTGGTGACGAAGTATTGAAACAAGTTTCGAACCAATTAATGCAAGTGTTGCGAGAGGGGGATACCTTATCCCGTTTTGGCGGTGATGAATTTGTTGCGGTAATTGATGACCTTTCTACCCCTTCCGAAAGCGATTTAGTCGTGTCCCGTATGCTTGAGTCGGTTTCTGCTACTTTTGTGGTTCAAGAAAAAGTATTGCAAATTTCTGCCAGTATAGGGATTACATTTTATCCGCCAGATAGTACCAGCCCTGACCAGCTGTTAAGGCACGCGGATCAAGCCATGTATATGGCTAAGCAACAAGGGAAAAATCGCAGCCATACTTTTGATATAGAAAAAGACGTGGCGGTAAAACATCATAACGAAGAGTTACAAAGGATAGCTCAGGCGTTAAAAAATCATGAGTTTTTACTTTATTATCAACCTAAGGTCGATCTTAGAACCAATGAAGTGGTTGGGGTTGAAGCGCTAATTCGTTGGAATCATCCCGACAGAGGCATGCTTGCTCCGGCTATGTTTTTACCAACGGTTGAACATGATGTATTAGATATTGAAATAGGAAAATGGGTCATCCAGACGGCTTTGCAACAATCACAAAATTGGCTGTCTTCAGGAAACAATATTCCAATCAGCGTTAATATCAGTCCCTTGCATTTACAGCATACTGAATTCGTAAGTGAATTGGAGGAGACTCTTGATCAGTATCCTAATTTTAAACCTGGGAGCCTTGAGTTTGAAATTTTAGAAAGCAGCGCACTGAAAGATATTGAGTTAGTTTCAAAAGTAATGAAAGACTGTAATCAGCTAGGAGTACGTTTTTCGATTGATGATTTTGGTACAGGTTATTCATCATTAACGTATTTAAAACGTTTGCCCGCCGAGCATCTAAAAATAGATCAGTCATTCGTTAGAGATATGTTAATGGATACAGATGATAAAGCGATTATTCAAGGTATCATTGAATTAGCAAAAGTATTCAATCTTAAAGTGATTGCAGAAGGAGTCGAAACACCTCAGCATGGAGAGCTATTACTATCTTTGGGTAGTTACATTGCACAAGGGTATGGCATCGCGAAACCCATGCCTGCGAACGATATATTAACTTGGTTAGTTAAGTGGAAACAAAACCCCTGTTTAGTTGATGCGAGTGTTTAACTCTTAATTTCGACTTAGCTTAGCGTTATCGATACAAAAACTTGACACAATTACCCAGAAACAAAAAAAGCCCCAACCCACGTGAGTGAGATGAGGCTTTGATATATACGGTGGACCCACAAGGACTTTAACCATGTACAAAGGGATTATTAGCACAAGTAACCACTCACTTACATATCACAAAACTGAAGAAAATTAACGAGAAAATCTTGTCGCTTCGTATGCAAATTCAAAAGCGACCCCATATCGAACCTGAAAGGCAGCCCTTCCAAATATCAAGTCAGTAAGCCGAAGAAATGTAATGAATTTCCCAAAGCGAACTCCGAACCAAAACCGAAATCAAGTTAGATCTTCTACTACCGCATTCAAGGCATTCCCTTTCACTGACTCAATGCCTTTATCTCTACTTGCTACCGTTGTATAAGATTGACTTGTACCAATGACTTGACGATTAGCAGCCTTTAAATTGAACATATATTTGCCGGCTTTAGTTTCTTTTTTCTGATAATTGGCATCTGCTACTGCATTCTTTCTAACCGACTCTATTCCATTCTTGCAATTCGATTTAGTGGAGTAACCCTCACTCGCAAGGATATTTTCTCCATTTCCAGCTTTAAGCCTAAATCGAAATTCACCTGCATGATCTTTATAGAGTTCAAATTTTCCAGCCATCTTTAACCTCTCTTCAACAAACAACTAATAAAAATAATGCTGAATCACACTCCGAGCGTATCAAGTTTATTTAACCATAACAAATATAAGGTTTAAAGCCCATATCCCCGAAATAACTGCACCACTCACCCTCAGAGCATGGTTACCCCCTCGGTCACACCCTGAAATTCTGCGAGTCTGGCACTCTGGAGCAGCTAAGTCATAAATTATATTTCGCCATTCCCAACAAAAAAGCCCCTACCCACGATAGTGAGATGCGGCTTTGATATGTATGGTGGGCCTACAAGGACTTGAACCTTGGACAAAGGGATTATGAGTAACGGTAGACTGGCCTTATGGGTTCAGTAAGTGGAAGAAAGCTAACGAGAAAACATTACAGCTCTGTATGGAGGAGCAAAGGCGATACTATATCGAAACTAAGTAGTCACCCGTTCGTTCCTCATCCCGATAAGCCAAAGAAACGTAACAATTTTCCCAAACTGAACTCCGACCTAAAGCCGAAACACAGTACAAATTCACCCACATTCTAAAAAACAAGCCAGATATCACTGATAAAATGAAGATGGATGTAAGCATAGAGATCCTTGGTTATGTTTGGCCAAAAGCAGTAATTCGTTTAATACTGTACTTTGTAGCGAGAACTTTTCCTGACAGCACCTGGTTAGTTTCGATAACAATATCAAACTAAGTGTGCAGGTTTTATGGAACATTACACCAATAACTAATCATCGCTATATATTGCACGATGAGGGGGTGTTGCCCAATCAAAGAAGCGTACATCCTCAACATTACTTGGTCGACGATCAAATAGAAGAACAGCACGTAATCCATCTGTAAAATAAGGATCGCCCGTTAAGTTATGGTTTGGCTCCTCATGTGTACTGAGCCCCACACCATCAACAAATCCAATCATTTCTAGGCCTTGTGAAAACAGCATATCTTCAACAAATGCTGTACGAGTTTCATCGATATCCGCATCAATTTTATGAGTTGTAAGCGTCGGAGTATGTATAGTGAATCGTACACCTATATCCCGGCTTATTTGTCCTATCCACACATCTTTGTCCTGATAGCGGAATGGTGTTAACCATAGGCGAAGGTGATTACGTTGATGAATACTACCTCTTGCTTTTTGTAAGGCAATATCTTGTTTTCTGCCCTTATAATAAAGTGAGCTCACAGGTGAATATCGATAATGCTTACCAAATAAGAAGGAATTTATCGTTTTCCAAATAGAACCCAAATAACTATCTTCTGTCGAGTGCCATTCTCGTCTCACAAAAGGCGGAAACAAGTGATTAGAATTACCAATGATCACTAAATTGAGAGGGTCACCCATACTTTCACCATCTTCACTTGTCGTGCAGCAAGGTAACTGACTCAACTCCATTCGTAATTCATCCTCCGTTAAATTAGTTCGTTCTTCTTCGGGAATTTCTTTTTCAATTTCAGCTAAAGTATGAGTTTTAAGGCCAGGGATTCGTATATAGAAATCAAAGAATTTTGTTTCTTTCTTACTGATTAGATCGATATCAAGCTCTTTTTCATCTTCATCAAGATTCACGAAAATAAACCCAGAATGAGTTGAATGAGCTGTTATGGGATTTTGAAAATCAAGTGCTTCAAAATGTTCATCAATTTGATTGTTATAGCTTCGTTGTAAGAGTCGATGACCGCTATAAGCCACTTCTTGAGGGGAAAAGTACTCAGGATCTAATGCCGAAGAGATTAACCAATAAGGATGGTCATCATTATTCTCTATCTCAACCCATACAGCTTGGATAAACCGTAACCCAAGGTTGATTCCAAAAATAGCTTTACCTTCTTCATTCGTCAGTACAGCAACAGAAACTCGAATATTATTATCTTTCTGACTCAATGCGCGTTCCGTAAAGTTAACATCACTAACAGGGGTTGGATTAAACGATGCACAGCCACTAATAGTGAGTATGAAGATTATTATGGCTATTTTTTTAAGTAGTGGCATATACTTTGAACGGTTCTCTTCTTTGAATTATTTAGTATGAATTACAACATGTTTATAAACAGTTTAATACCCTCCCAGTGAATATTAATTAAACAGTGAAAATAATTAAAAACACAATTATTGTATTATCACTAATTCTTATTGGTTCATTCCTCAGTATTCTATTATCTCTTGAAAAAGAAGACTATTCTGACAGTCTCGTTTGGCTAATACATACCTTTAGCGATTATCAGGTAGAAACGGTTAACATTACTTCAATAGATATTTCTGATACGGCAACAATCGTTGCCAATAATATAAAACTAGAAACACGTTCAGGTGACCAGAACATAAAGATTGCGTTTGTTGAAGTAAAATTCTCACTATTAAGTATCTTGTCAGATCGCTTAGATATTAAGAAACTTACTGTAAAAGATGCCAACATAATCATCAATAATCAAATAGACGTTCAAAGCTCAAAGAGTGTCGACTTCTTTATTCCAATCATTGAACAGGCTGAACTTATTAATGTTCACCTTGCTTGCCAGTGTCAAAATAACAAATCACTAGAATTAAAACTCGACGACATTAATCTAAGCGAAAGCCTAGGTGAAATGATTATCTCTGGTTCAGGTGAGTTCGAACAGTCTCCATTCAAAGTGAGCGGTAGTTTAGGGGATCCAGTGCATCTTATTCAAAAAGAACAACCTTTCCCCGTTGATATGGCACTTCAGTTTTACAATTCATCATTCTTACTTCAAGGCAGTATTGAAGATCCAATCGAACTTGAGGGGATCAGTATGAAATTTACGGCTGAAACAGTCGAATTGACTAATATTACTCAGCATTTTACTGCTGACATGCCAAACTTAGGCTCTGCTCAACTTAATTTTGCATTAATCGGTGATATGGATGATTTACGTATCTCAGATCTTCAAGCCTCATTAAAAAATAGATCTGGGATTGATATTAAGGCTAATGGCTCTATTAATGATGTATTGGATGAGTTTGAGGCAGAACTGCACTTAGTGGGTACTATAAGTCAGCCCAGTCTAATAGAATTATTAAGTACGACACGATCATCTGTAATACCTACAACTATTCAATTCGATAGCCAAATAACAACTAAAAACAATTTAGCCTCTATTGAAGAAGTAGACCTACAGCTATCGTTTGATAATGAGATTAATATGGCTATCAGTGGTACAGGTCAGTTTGACTTTAAAGGCCTGAACTCTTCAAATACTAAGCTTAATTTAGTCATGGCTGCCGATTCAGAATCAAGCGTAGCGATCACAACACTACTAGAACAGCAGCTCCCTGATTTAGGGCCTGTATCCATGAATGCAAAGGTTGTACTACTAAATAAAGCTGTCCACGTCGATGATATAAACATTATTATCGGGAGTGAAGAACGGCTTCAGGTAATATCTTCGGGTAGGATTGAGACATTTACATTTGACGATGAGATCTCTGAATCGGTACTAAATTTAGATATTGCCTTATCAGGAAAAAACGTTGGTCATTTACTACCTAAACGAGAGGAACTAAAACAATTTAGTGGTATTGATTTACTGACAGCTAAGCTAAATATTTCAGGCTCTCTGAATCACTCAATGCTGAATGTAGAAAACGTTACCATTAGTCATCATGATGGTATAACGCTTCGGGGATCTGGTCACGTGAAGTTCGGCAATATTGTCCAAACGAACCCCGTTGAAAATATTTTATTTAATTTACAAAGTCATGTGAAAAAAATGGTGGTTTTGTCTCCTTGGGTCGAAACTAAATTACCTCTATTGGGTGATGTTCGAGCGAGTGCAACGATGCATGGGCAAGGACAACAGTTATCATTCAAAGATTTGAAAGTCACTGTAGGGGATAAGCATTCTCTTTTGTTAACCGCAGAGGGTGCTATTGATAATATTCAGTATTCTGATGATGTTCGATGGTCAGGGCTTTCAATGGATGCAAAATTTCAAGCGCAAGATCTAGATGCAATTGCTAACTACCTTGGGCTCTCTTTACCTGATATTAAAGATGCTGATGGAAACTTCACGTTATCTGGTGACTCAGAATCACTAGGCATTACAGCTTTAAATTTTTCAACTACAACTTTAACTGGCATACAGTTAACGGGCAGTGGGTCCATTAAACAAGCGGGTTTGTTACCTAATAATCAATTATCTGGTATTAATATCGGTTTAACAGCAAATGCAGAAAGTAACACCAGCATTTCGTCCTTCATAGGACAACAGCTTCCCGATTTTGGTCGCCTAAATATAACAGCAACATTAAGAGAGCGTCAGGGTGAGTTGGGATTAGAAGGCATTGTTCTAACGGTCGGTAACTCAGACAGCCATGCTATCCACTTAGCAGGTCAAATACATGATATTTTAGATGATCATAAATTAAGCCTCAGTGCTCAACTAGAAACAGAAGTATCTATTTTATTAAAGCATATCCTAGATAGGCCCATACCTGACCTAGGAATAATGACGGGAAATATTTTAATTTCTAACCATGATGGTAGTTTAGGAATCGAAAAGCTAGAATTATCCAGTGCAAGCACAGGTTTATATAAGCTCACTGCAAACGGGATTTTTGATGCAATTCTACATGCAGATGAACTAAAGTTTAATTTAGATTTAACCGTACAAAAACCACAGTTGTTAGGTGATAAGCTAGGCATTGAGTTTGCTGATCTAGAAGCGATGCGCTTTATTGGTCAGCTACAAGGTGATAATGAACATGCCATTTTCAAAGGTGAAATAGATATTGGTCAAACTCATTTTAAAAGTGATCTTGTTGCTAGCTATATAAATGAGAAGCCAGCATTAAAAGGGACAATTACCACCGCAGCTATAGACTTAAAAGATCTTGCAATTCATCATGAAAAACTTGATTTCACTACTGCGAATACAACTGATGATAAAGTTTTTTCGTCCGAAATACAGCCTTTTGATTTAATTAAGATGATAGATCTCGATCTTCACTTCTCTGCAGATGAAATTAAGGGAAGTAAATTTACCATTGATTCTGCCGCTGCCAAGATACGTATTCAAGATGGTATTCTGACCATAAACCCTGCAAGTTTAATTTTTGATGATGGCTTCGTTCATATAAATACTAGATTAGCTCTTGATACTGAACTCCCTCATCTTACGTTTGAGCTACAGGCTAATGGTATTGATATCGGTCACCTGTCATCGCAGTTACTAAAAGATCCCATATTAGATGGTGATTTGACAATCCATACCAAATTCACTGGTACGGGCTATTCAATAGCAGATATTAGTAGTTCAATGAATGGAAATATTTCAACCGCTCTCGATAATGGGGTATTACATGAAGATGATTTGGCATTACTCAAACTAGATTTTCTAGGCTGGTTTTTTGATCATTTAATTCAGAAGGAACAAACAGATATTCACTGTGCGATGAGTCATTATCAAATTCAAAATGGCATGGCAAACTTAAAGATGTTGATGGTAACGTCTCCCGATTTAGAGGCTAGTGGCAATGGCAATATAAACTTGAAAGATGAAACGGTTGATTTAACTATTCATATAGATAATAAAAGTATTTTTAAGCCTCAACTGCCTATAACTGTTACGGGGAGCTTAGTAAGTCCAACAGTGGCTATATTACCTGATGCCAATACATTAACATCCGTTGTTTTTTCTGTTGTACCTCAATTTCTAGTGGCAGACATTGTACTCTCCACATTCTGGGATTTACTTAATGAAGGTGAGGCTGACAGTAAATGTGAAGAATTTTTGCCCTAAGATATTAGTTGGCCATTACAGATTTACATTTTGAGTGTTTGCTACATTGTACTTAATACAGAAAACTATCAATTAATTCTAAAGTCCATGTCGCTTCACCTGGTACAAGTTTGTACTGCAGTATTCTAATCCCGCCTGTAGGCTTGGCATTACTATCCCCTTCAGAGTAAATTGGGAAACGCCTATGAAAATTAGTCTCAACTACAGCAAATTCATCATGACCCATATAACCTTTTGTATTCATCTTTTCATCAGATAAAGGTGGTAAATAAATTTCACTTAAAGATTTTTTATTGTTAGCACTGTAAGCAACTAGCTCTCCATAACTACCACTTCCAACAGAATTAATATAAATATAGATTTCTGGCGAACCATCACTGTTTAAATCGGCTATTTCTGCACCTGTAACAACACCGTCGATTTCTTGCTTAATTACGGAGTTATCAATAGTTAAGCCACTTGGGATAATCTTTAACTGGTTGATTGAACTTAAGTTAGGACAAGTCACATGGAAACCAATTCCCTGTAGATTAAAAACTTTATCAAAGCCATTCCTAGCCTCGCTAGCGAGGCTAGGAATGGAAACGGTCATCGCTAATAGAATTATATATTTTAATTTCATTCGTTGTTTTTCCTGTTGTCACTAGTTTCTAGTGACAGATATTGTACTTAACTGTTTTTACTTACAGAAAATTCTTAACCAAAACTACGGAAATAGGGTTTTAATATTCGTGATTAAATTTAATGTAGCCATGCTAATCTATCAAGGTATGCAAACCACTAGGAACTTTTAACTGTATTTTATCCCTTATATGTCAATGTCTAGTTTCGGTACAAAAACTAATCTCTTGCTCTGCCCTCTATTCCTAACGTGTCTATAAATATTTCTCGCACCATTAAGTTATGCTGGCAGCAACACTTGAGACCTACCTCGACTCTGCTAGCGGCTCCAGTCATTCTCCGGGTGCCAGTTTCTAGGATTTAGTCATTATTGAATACCCCAAAAGTGATAGCCGAGATACCTTGGTTTTAGGCGATATAACGGCCACACCAACCGGCATTTTGGCAATCTGGAACGACATCACGCTTCGAGGCAGCATCAGGCAAGGATCCTAGGTTTCTCACCATTGAAATCGTTCAAAAGCTGAAGCGGCCAGACTCGACCAATCCAGATGCCCTGGGAAACCTGACTAAGTCGGTGCTAGTTCCATTTAGCCACAGGGGTGACTTATTGGGTGGTCCACAAAAAAGCCCCAACACTGAATGAGTGATGAGGCTTTGATATATATGGTGGGCCTACAAGGACTTGAACCTTGGACAAAGGGATTATGAGTCCCCTGCTCTAACCAACTGAGCTATAGGCCCATAATTTTAACTGTCTGAGTCTAAGAAACTCTTTAATTGATCGGAACGTGTTGGATGGCGAAGCTTACGTAATGCTTTCGCTTCAATTTGACGAATACGTTCACGAGTAACATCAAACTGCTTACCCACTTCTTCAAGTGTGTGATCAGTATTCATATCGATACCAAAACGCATACGTAATACTTTTGCTTCACGCTCTGTTAAGCCACCTAAGATACCTTCTGTAGCTTCTCTTAGGCCTTCAATTATAGCCGAATCTTGTGGTGACATTACATTCACGTCTTCAACAAAATCACCTAGATGCGAATCTTCATCATCACCGATTGGTGTCTCCATTGAAATCGGCTCTTTCGAGATCTTTAATACCTTACGTACTTTGTCTTCTGGCATCTCGACCCGTTCTGACAATTCTTCTGGTGTCGGTTCACGCCCCATTTCTTGTAACATTTGACGTGCAATGCGATTCAGCTTGTTGATCGTTTCAATCATATGCACAGGAATACGAATTGTTCTCGCTTGATCCGCAATTGAACGTGTAATCGCTTGACGTATCCACCATGTTGCATAGGTTGAGAACTTATAACCACGTTGATATTCAAACTTATCAACTGCTTTCATCAAACCGATATTACCTTCTTGAATAAGATCCAAGAATTGTAAACCACGGTTAGTATATTTTTTAGCAATCGAAATAACCAAGCGTAAGTTAGCTTCGACCATCTCTTTCTTGGCACGGCGTGCTTTAGCTTCTGAAATCGACATTTGACGGTTGATTTCTTTAATTTCTCCAATGGTCATGCCACGGTTTTCAGAAATTTCGCCCAGCGTTGTTTGTGCCGTGACAATTTCATCGAGATGCTTCTTAATCGTTGATGAATAATGTTTTTTTGCACGAATATGTTTGTCTGACCAAGATGTATTTACTTCATTGCCGGTAAACGAATCGATAAAGTCACGACGATCCATTCGCGCTTGCTCAACAACAATATCAAGAACAATCCGATCTTGTTTACGGATATCTCTAATTGTTTCAGACATTAAGCTATTTAAATAAATAAGTGTTTTGGGGGCTAACTTGAACTCCATAAACAAACTAGTCGCAAGCTCACGAGCGTCTTTCAACTCTTCTTCACTGCAATCTATTGTTTTGGCAAAGGCTTCATTTAATGCTTGGAAACGTTCGCGTGCTTCTTCCGGATCAATAACGTTAGGTTCTTCCTCTTCATCATCGTCACTATCGCCGCCGGCAGCCGCTTTTTCCGCTGCCGCTTTTGCCAATGCTGCAATTTCCTCGTCCGGCAAAATAAAGCCTTTGATAAGCTCGTTAAGGCGCATTTCGCCCGCTTCTACTGCTTGGTATTGTGCAAGGAAGGAATTGATGCACGAAGGAAAGATTGACAACATCAACAAACTCTCGCGCAAACCCGCCTCGATACGTTTGGCAATAACAATCTCACCTTCACGGGTAAGCAATTCAACCGAGCCCATTTCTCGCATATACATACGTACAGGGTCTGTTGTACGACCAAACTCACCATCAGAGCTCGCTAATACGGCTGCGGCTTCATCATCTGATACATCATCATTGCTCGATGCGGCTTCTGCTAAGCGCTCCATCTCATCTGTGTCCATGCCATCTTCATGAACCATGATGCCAAGATCACTAAACATACCCACGATATCTTCTATCTGATCAGCATCAACTAAATCTTCTGGCAAGTGATCATTGATCTCGCCGTATGTAAGGTAGCCTCGCTCCTTACCTAGAGTGATTAATGCTTTGATACGTGATTGTTGATCTTTCATTCGGGCCCTTTAATTCTGTCGACAATGCTTTTGGCGTGAACTATAAATTATAACAAAAACATCCACTTCTAGCATAATTTTTTATGCTTAAATCATTTAAACAAATGATTTAACTTCTTCTTTTTCGGCATCGGTCAGTTGACCAAAAGGCTTATTAGTTAAATAACTTTGTCGCTCTGCTATGGACTGTTTTTGTAACTGCTGCACGATACCTATTAATTCATGTCTGAGTCCATCGGCAGATAAACTCAGCGATTCTAATGCCAAGCGTTGCAGATGAGCACTATTTTGATCATCTCGCCA
>ENA-OSET01002305-OSET01002305.1-sediment-metagenome-genome-assembly--contig:-NODE-2305-length-18575-cov-10.448319_pt1 | contig 18575 bp, 21 predicted proteins | sample MGYA00237882_ERZ534229 | MGnify/ENA primary metagenome ERZ534229 (study PRJEB26408, sample SAMN06266212) | sediment metagenome | isolation source: Hudson Canyon methane seep mesocosm | place... | reverse complement strand
AGTAATACATCTTGGTTTTTAGTTACAAACTCAGCTTTTTGCTTTGACAGTTCACAGAACAAGTCATTAAGAACTTCTGCTTTTCCTTCTAACTCTACCGCCAATTGATTATTAGTTTCTGAGGTTTTTTCTAGCGCTGTTTTAAATTCATCATTACTCTCTACTACCTCTTTTTCGGCAGCAGATTTACCTTCAACTAGGCCCGATTCATATCCTTTTTCAAAACCTGCTTGATAGCCTTTTTCAACACCATCATCATAGCCATTGGTAAATGATTCATTATTAGGTTCTTCAGGTTTTAGTACCGCCTGTTCTTTTTTATCGTCAGCAAGATCAGCAATTACCTTTTCTGTATTTGCTGATTCATTCACTTTTTTCTCTTCAGCAACATCTGATGAAACAACAGTGTTAGCTTCAGTTAAAGTAGGTAATGTAACGATATTTTCTGCTAATGAATTTTCCATAATATTACTCGACTAGTTAATCTGCAGACTTAAACCTTCAACTAATGTTTCTTTCGCTTTGTAACTTAGAGGCACTGGATCCTGATCTAATTTATGAAGCTTGTATCTTTTTCTAAGGCCAATCGAATTGAGATATTTTTTCTTCCATGACCAGTTATAAAAAGAAAGTAATGATGAAATAACCCATTCCGGCTCATTCTTTAACACTTTTTTTACTTTTTTATGGTCCGCGGCATCAACAATTTGAATCGTTTTAAAGCACGATTCAAACTTGTCAGAATGCTTGATCTGCATTGCCATAGAACCTAGGCTAGAACCTCTACTGACACGTTTCAATCCATCTAACTCTTCCACTAAACTGTCATAGTTAGTGACCTGTTTTTGTGCCAATTCGTCCAATAGCCATTTCTCATCTTCACGTGATAAAGAGCTAACTAACAACGCTGCTTTTTTTATTTCATTTTTCATATTGAGGGTTAGCCGTTAGCCATTTAGAGATTAGCTCGAAATTTTCTTGTCGTTCATATATAGAAAGAGGAGCCACATTTACAGGTTGAATTTGCTTTCGTTTCCAAAAAACAAAAAAGGTTATGACCATTAGAAGTAAAACCACCATCGCAAAATAAGAACTCGTTGAGTTTACTGAGCTCACGTCACTAACAACTTCAGTGTTTGATAGTTCGTTTTCAAAACTAGGCTTTGCAACATCTAATGTATTTTCCGATTGAACAGCAACACCCTCTGTATGAATGTCAGCCACCACTACTTCATCTATAAGCTCATTTTCGATATTAGTCGCAACAGCTACGTTTTCTGGTTGCAGCTGTTTCATGCTGGGTAAGTCACCAGAAAAATGTACTTTAATGCTGTCGCCACGTGCGGTATCTAAACCAACGGCCATTGCAATAATATTGCTTATTGATTCTTTTGTAGCTTTGTCACTTTTGCCTGGCAATAAAACACCCACTGATATTTTGGCAATGTTCCCAGGTTTGACGGTAATATTTTCAATTTTCTTACCGAATTTATATTCAACTTCTACAACCTTATTAGTTGTGGTTTTACCCCCTTTTTCTTCTGGAAATAAACCACTATTGTTTGTTGTTGATTCTTTTTTCCTTACCAATGTGCCTGAATTATTTTTCCCGCTGGGCAATATACCTTCTTTAATTAAAGTGATATCGTCTAGTTGTAAGTCGATATCAATGGTCACCAGAGCATTATCAGAGCCATACATGTGATGCAACACCGGTTGGATTTTATTAATAAAATACAGCTCCACCTCTTGTTTAAGCTCAAGTCGATTCGAACCATCAATAGCATCATCTGCGAACTTTTTACCCAACACCATTCCATTTTGATCATTCACAATGACACTGCTTTCGTTCAAATCAGGAACAGAAGCCGCTACCAATTTTTTAATACCCTGAACCTGCTCTTCAGCAAGTGTCATTCCTGGATTTAAGAAAAGGCTGACTGCCGCTTTTGCTGAGTTATCTTTTTTACCAAATAACTTGTTCTCAGGTAATACAAGGTGAATTCGTGCATATTTCACTTCAGGAAATGCTGAAATTGTTTTCGATAACTCACCTTGCAATGCCCGCTGATGGTTTAACTTTTGTGCAAACTCCGTCATACCAATATCAGAATTATCAAACAATTCAAAACCAACATCCGTGCTATTACTTAGCTGATTTAGCACCATATCCGAGCGAATATCATCGAGACGTCCCTCTTCGATCATCAACTGACTGCCATCGTCGTTAATTTTATAATCAATATTTTCTTTCTTTAAAATATCAACAACATGACTAACGTCTTCTCCTCGCAAGTCATCAAAAAGCACGCTATATTCTGTTTCATATAAATAGTAATAGGCGGTGCAAGTCAGCAATAGCAGAAATGATATTGCGGTTATAAGTACAATTTTTATATTTTTATTCATATCAATGTCTATATCTGCATTCTCATTACTTCTTGATAACCTTCAAGCAACTTATTTCTCACTTCGGTAAGAAGTGAAAATTGTAACTTTGACTTTTCCATAGCTATCATCACTTGATGTAAATTTTCTGTCTCTCCCATGGCTAGCTTTCTCACTAACATGTCAGATTCAGTTATATTTTCATTTAACTCATCAAATTTATTGACAAGCCATGGTTCAAAACTCTCAATATTGTTTTGTCCCTTAACGCTAATGGGATCAACTTGTGTCGAGTTCATGATTGTTGTTATTTCATCAATTTGCACTTAAATCACCTATTTACCAATTTCTAACGCACGTTCATTCATTGTTTTAGCAGCACTAATTACTTTCAGATTCGCTTCATAACCACGCCTAGCCGAAATTAAATCCAACATTTCAACGGTTAAATTTATATCTGGAGAAAATACAAAACCATCCTTATCTGCATGCGGATGTCCCGGTGACAATACTTTACGAGGCTCACTTCTTGAATAATCAATCGATGTTATTTCCACCCCAGAATAAGGCAGTTGTTTTAATTGCCCATCTAACTGTGTTTCAAAACTTGCTGCTTTCGGCGAAGCAATGACATTTAATGGTCGATACACATTATTTGGATTACTGTTCGTTGTTGTAGCGTTCGCTATATTCAGTGCAATTAAATCAAGTCTGGTTCGTTCAAGATCCAAGCCCGTCGCACTAATATCCATCGCTGAAAAATAGTCCATTATCGAGTACTTCCAGTAATTGCCATTCTCACTAACGATCCTCGTTTATTATTAACTTCGAGCAGCGCTTTATAGTGAAGTACTGTTTTTGACAACTCCATTAACTGTTGATCTACTAACACCTCTTTATCCAAACCCAAGTCATCGACACTTGTCACAACCTCAGGTTTTGTTTGATTAAGGATCGCCAAATTACTACTATCATTTCTTTTATCTAACATCGCACTTCTATGCATCTCTAACTGAGATTCAAAGCTAACATCCATCGCCCTAAAGTTTGGTGTATTAACATTTGCCACATTATTGGCAGTTACATCTAGTCTCATTTTGGCTGCATCAAGTGCCAGCTCTACAAGCGAGCTTGTTACGGGATTTAACTCGATCATGAATACTCCTCGAAATTCTCTCTAAAACTCATTGAATTATTAACTCCGCGTGCAGTGCACCTGCTCGCTTAATTCCTTGTAAAATACTTATCATGTCTCTGGTGGTCGTTTTTATTTTATTTAACGACGCCACTAAGTCAGCCACACTCGCCCCTTCTTGCAATGAAATGTTTTGTACTAAATCTTCTTCTACTTCGATGTCCGTCTGAGGCACAACCACTGTACGTCCAGCATTACGACCACGATTGATATAACCAGCATTGGGTTGAGACACAAGATATTCGGTATTAATAACAACTTTAATATTGCCGTGAGACACATTTACCTGTGAAATTCTCACATCACCACCGGAAACAACTGTTCCTGTTTTTTCATTAACTACAATTTTTGAACTTTGATCTGGCGGTACAGATAGGTTTTCAATTCTTGCTATAAACCTGACTAAATTGTCTTTTTCACTCTCTGGAACTTTTATTTTGATTCGACCTGCATCAACAGCCTTTGCTCGTGAAGCAGGAAAAGCTGCATTGACCTTCTCCACAACTCTATCTGAGGTAGTGTAATCAGGTGAATTCAGTAAAAAATGAATAAATTCACCCTCTTTCATGACCGTTGTTGTAATACTACTTTCGACTAAAGCACCCGCAGCAACGGTTCCAGAGGTAGGGTGGTTTTTTTGTACTGAATTTCCATTAAGCTCAAATTTATAACCACCCACTACCAACTGTCCCTGTGCAAGTGCATGAATCTTTCTATCAGGCCCGTATAACGCTGTCAGTAATAATGTTCCACCATGCAAACTTCTGGCATCACCCATCGAAGAAACATTGACATCTAACTTGTCACCACCCCGAGTAAAAGGAGGCAAAGTCGCCGTCACGGTAACCGCCGCAACATTTCGACTATTCACATCATCCGAACTAACATTCACGCCTAAATCTTGTAATAAATTAGAAACAGACTGTAAGGTCGATCGAGAACGTCTTGTATCACCTGTTCCAGCCAAACCTGTTATTAAGCCATAACCCACTAAAAGGTTATCTCGGACGCCATCTATTCTTCCCAAATTTTTAATTCTAACGCCGTCTTTTTGTGCTGCAAACGTAATGCTTGAGCTCAAAAGCAGACTGATCATAAAAATAACGCTAGTAAAATACTTCATAGGAAAAGTCCAACGATTGTTAGTAACTGTGAGAACAGCCCTGGTTTTTGTTGATCTTGAATCAGACCTTCGCCGTTATAGCTTATTTTTGCATCGCTAATTCGTGTTGATAAAATAGTGTTGTATTTGTCAATATCTTGCGTTCGTACTTTGCCCTCTACAGTAATAAGTTGAACTTCATCATTCACTTTAACCTCTTGCTCGCCCTGCACTAGGAGATAACCATTCGGCAAAACATCTTTGACTGACACCGTTAATCTTGCGAGTAAGGATCCTTCACGAGCAATTTGTCCACCACCTTCAAAGTCATGTTCAAAATCTATTGCACCTTGCTTATTATCACTATCGGTCCAATTAAAACCGCCAGAAACACCTGATGACTTATTGGTAACGGTTGAAGCGCTTGTTGTTGCTTCAGCACTTTCCGTTATTAAAATCGTAAGAATATCGCCAACTTTTCGTGCTTTATTATCACTGGTATACGAGTCAAAGTCGTTTTCGTTAAATAAGCTTTCTGCATATATTGCACTGCTAAAAAAAGTTAACATAAAGATAAAAGACAACAAGGTTGATTTAACTAAACGATTAATGAACATAAGCTTCACCTTTATCTGCAACAACTGCATTAAACAGAGCACCACTTGTATTCATCAGCACTACTCGTTCTCCTTGGTTGGCATCATTTTGTGCAACACCAAATGACTGAATATTCACTTTCTCTCCAAACACCGTGACTGACGTAGCTTCACCTTTCATTACCAAAGGTCTCATCATGATTTCACTTTTCATTAAAATTGAATGTTTTGATTTGTTATTTGCCAAAATGAGGCTTTTGTAATTATCTTTTGGTGCAGCAACTTGATCATAAATATTTGAAACATCTTTATAAGCCAGCTCATAATCATCAATATTCATTTCTGTGCGTCGTTCCAAATCATTTTTGGCAATATGGATAGGACGAATTGCCTCAATCTCAAAAGTGACCGGCATGGTTTTTACTCTCTTGTCATGAATATAAAAATCCATTAATCCAGTTAACCTTTTATTGATTCTTACCGCTTTTGGAAATACCAATTCAAAAGAATAGTTATCACTAGGCAGATAAACATATTCCTTATAAATCACATCCGTTATCTTAAATTCTGACAAGCCATCATCTTTGCTTTTAACTAACATCAACGCTTTATTTTCAAGCTCAGTTTTCAACTCCGATAAATAAAGTTTTTCCCCTCGTCGAGTGACCGTGCTTGTTTTTTGTGAAGACCACTGCAAATCAACTTTGTCGGAATAATGCGATGAAATGACCTTTTCAACATCGTTGTATGAATATTGTTTTGAAAAGCCATATTTAGGAGACTTTCCAAGCTTCAGGCTATTCAACTTCTCAAGCATTGCCGGGTTGGAACCACTCAATACAGCAACATCACTCAGTAAAAAGGTTTCTTTTTCTATTTCAACCGATTCTTTTAATGCAATATCAAATGTCATACCCGCAGTGGCAACTACTGGCATAACAAATAATAATATTACGAAGCGTAAAAAAGATTTCATCGATATAAATCGTTGGTAATACTTAATAGATCATCAGAAGCTTGAATCACTTTGGCATTCAATTGAAAACCCTGTTGAGCAAGCACCAAATTAACAATTTCTTCTGTCACATCAACATTTGAAGCTTCTAGAAATCCTTGATTTAATGCTCCAAGACCATTATCTCCTGGCGTTCCCATATCAGCTTCACCTGAGTTTTCAGTTGATAAATATAAGTTACGACCAATGGGATCTAAGCCCGAATTATTAATGAAATTTGCTATATTTATTTCACCAATAGACACCAATTCATCTTGGCCAAAAACATCTGCAAACACTTCACCATCTTGTTGAATCAAAATGCTTTTAGCATCTGATGGCACACTGATAATGTCACTTAAGACATAACCTTCCGTTGTCGCTAACAGACCATCATTATTGACTTTGAACGATCCATTTCGGGTATAAGCCAATTCATTATTGCTATAAATAACTTCAAACAAACCGGCACCTGAAACAGCAATATCTAATGGGTTATCCGTTTGAATTAAATTGCCATCTGTAAACACTTTTTCAGTTGATGAAATGTTGGTACCCGAACCTATTTTCTGTTTATAACCATCATTACCAAGTAACCTCGGCGACTCGTTCACCGTCCGGTAAACAAGATCTTCAAAATTAACCTTATTTTTCTTAAAACCATTGGTATTTATATTGGCCATATTATTTGAAATAACATCCAGGTTAGTCTGACTTGCAACTAAACCTGTTTCTCCGATGAACAATGAATCAATCACGTTGCTTTCCTTTTCTGTTTAAAATTCACCAAGCACTGACATAGCTTCACTGAGCATATCGTCATAACCTTGGATCACCTTCTGACTGGATTTAAAATGCTTTACCAACTCCACCATATCGAGCATTTCACCTGGTAGGTTGACATTCTGTGTTTCTAAAAAACCTTGTCTAACCGTCGAATCGCTTATCCTTGCAGCTAAACTATTACCTGAATATTCGTACAAACCTTTACCTAATTTACTCAGGTTCTCTAAATCATAGATATCAACTAATTTCAAAGTGCCTACTAAACTAGTCCCTTCAAAAATATCGCCATTTTTATCTATCTTGGGGTTGTAGCTAGATAACCGAATATCACCGCCTTCTCCATTAACGAGGAACCCATTGCTCGTCGTTAATCTGCCAAACTGATCTAATGCGAAGTTACCCTGCCGGGTGTAATACACGCCTCGATCAGTTGAAACTTCAAAGAAAGTATTCTCACCTTCTATTGCAAGATCTAAGGGATTATTGGTGGTATTTAATGTGCCTGACGAAAAATCAGTAACAACACTCGCCAACGGAACTGGAGCACTAATATTTGCGTTTAAAACTTGTTGGAAATTCTCGGTCTGAATCAAATCACGTTTAAAACCAATCGTATTTGAGTTCGCAAGGTTATTACTTATTACCTTCATTTTAAGCAAATCATTATTCATGCTGATTTCAGTAATAGACAGCGCATCACTCATGCTAAATCCCTTTTAAATTTATCTTCAACCGTGAACACATGGGCTAAAACCAAAGCGACCAAATCATAAAGTTCAGGACTAATCTCAGCATCAAGAGGCATGCGATAAAGTTTTTTTAACAGCTCTTTATCTTCAACAATTTCAGGCCCTTTTATCTTCTTGGCTAACTCAATAATGGAATCTGCCGTCTCGCCACTTCCTTTAAGAATGACCGTCGGCACACCTTCTCCAGGCTCATATTTCAGCCCTACCACTTTGTTCTCGTTGTCAGGTTTCATTTGATTCATACCAATCTGCTCAAACTATCTTGACTGATGTAATGTTCAACCACGGAGTCAACAACTGCATTACTAGTGCGATTAAGCACCGTGCCATAAGATATTTCGTCTAATACCCAATTATTTTGCTTGAGCATTTTTTTTAGAACAGTCATATGACTAGCCATGAAGTCTGTCGCTTCATGCGTTTCAGCCATCACGTTAACTCGAAGTCGGTTATCAGAAATTTTAAGACTGACTTCAACCGGACCTAAAGCTTCATTATCAAGTGAGAAATGAATCTGGCGATACTTGATTCCATCAACGGTTGTATATGATTTCTTTTGATCAAAAATTGCAATATCAATATGCATTAACTTGTCATTGATAAACAATGGCAACGAAAAAATACTGTGTGAAACTGAGCTATCTTCCACTTGTAAATTAAAGAGCCACCTTGATAGATTGACAAAGTTATTGCCTTTATCATCATTGCTCAAATCTTCGTTTAAGCCTGAGTTCTGCTCAGGTTCTGCCTCATTTGATTTTTTATTTTTCGGTGCATGATCAGCAAGGTATTTCTCTGGCAACATTTGTGAAAACAAACTTAATTGCTCAGACAACGATTTAATATCCGTTGACTTTGCAAGCTGCTGAAAATCGTTTGACTGCAAGACCGACAGATATTGCTCAACTTTTGGAGCAAACATGAGTGACCTATTATTATCTATCACTTTATACGCAGCATTTAAAAGCGCAGCCGTTTGAGGCAAGCCCATCTTATGAACCACCAAGCCAGCCAATGCAGCATTGTTAGGCGAAGCCACTTTATTCATCAAACTTAAAAGTTGGTTTTTATCCGTTTCACTTGGTGTTGCTTTAAACTTGCCAAAAAGGTTTGCTAGCAATTGTTCGTTTTTATTTGCAAAAATAGTTTGCTGTGAAGCGACCTGCTCTGCAAAATCTTTAGTGAGGCTTTTAGGCCCCGCCTCAACTCTTTGCAATTCAACGTTTTCACCTATCCCAACAACACGACCGTATAACAAGTCATTTTTGCTAAATGGAATTGATGTTTCGGCTACAACGTCTTTACCAGACAAATTAACTATATATCGGCCTTGTCCAAGATCTTTACTTACTTGGCCTTGCACCATCTGGCCGTGTTTCAAATCACTAGTAAATTCATTCTTTCCTAGTAAAGAGATCTTTGAAGTAGAACCAAGTGTTGATGGGTTCTGGGCCAAATATGCAAGTTGTTCTACTTTCATATTGACACCATGCCAAATGATTTCAAATCAAACGTATTTGGTACTTCAGACATTGATAAAACTGATAATTGTGGAATCAATCTTTCCGTGAATGTTCTTATATGAAACCTCAAAGAAGGGGCACATAACAAGATAGGGTCACGATTTTCTTCCAGCATTTTTTCAACTTCAGCTGAGAGTTTTTGAATAAACTGTTGGGCAAAAGCAGGTTCAAGTACGATCGAGCTTTTATTTTCTACAATCCGAATACCTGAGTTTATTTTTTGTTCAATGGCAGGGTCCAAAGTAATAACATGTAGCTCGCTCTTATCTCCAGCTAAACCCTGACATATTGAAGAACCTATGCCTTCACGCACCGATTCCGTAATATAGTCGATATCTTTATTTCGACTACTCGCATCGGCCATAACCTCTAATATTTTTTCAATATTTCTTATTGATATATTTTCTCGTAATAGGTTTTGTAATACTTTTTGTATATCACCTATCGACATAATATTTGGCACTAAGTCGTCGATTAAAGAGGCATTTCTACCTTTTAAATGCTCAATGATATTTTCTGTTTCAGATCGTGATAACAGTTGCGGTGCATGTTTTTTAATAACCTCATTAAGGTGTGTAAGCATCACGGTGGCGGGCTCAACCAAGGTATAACCAGCATCCCGTGCAATAGACTTATGATCATCGACAATCCAAACTGCCGGCAAATTATAAGTAGGATCTTTAGTCTCTACACCTTCGACTGAACGCTTTTCACCACCGGGATTAATCGCTAAAGACCGGTCTGGCAGAATTTCACTTTCAGCCACTTTAGTATCAAAAACTCTCACTTCATAGGCGTTTGGTCGTAATTTTTTATCGTCTTTGACTCGCACTTTAGGAATAACAAAACCCATATCCATGGCATATTGTTTTCTAAAGTTAACAATTCTTTCCATAAACAGGCTGTCATCGTCACCCACCATATTGATCAGGTTTTGACCAACCGAAATTTCAATTGGCTCAACCCGCATTAGGCTATAAATATCATCTTGTGATTTTTGTTCTTCGTCATCATCACTTTGAGCTACATCAGGTGACAATGCCTTCTTTCTGTTAAAAGAATTCCATGCAAGCAAACCAACAATAACCAGTAAAAGAACAACCGGCCATAACGGCATACCAGGCATGAATGAAATCACTATCAAACAAAGTGCAACTAATATCAAAGCTTTAGGAAATGCAGTGACTTGTTTAGATACTTCATCACTTAATACCGCATCAGTTGCCGCCCGGGTAACGATAATACCGGTACTTGTCGCAATAATTAATGCCGGAACTTGAGTAACGATACCATCACCAATCGTCAGCAAGGTGAATGTTTGAAGTGCTTCCCCCCAGCTCATACCCATTTGAGCAATACCAATCGTGAGACCACCGATAATATCGATAAGCACAATTAAAATGCCAGCAATCGCATCGCCTTTTACAAAACGGCTCGCCCCATCCATCGCACCATAAAAATTTGCTTCTTGTTCGATTTCTTTACGGCGTGTTTTTGCTTCAACTTCGTCAATCAAGCCCATGTTCATATCGGCATCAATCGCCATTTGTTTGCCGGGCATACTATCTAAAGTAAATCGTGCAGCTACTTCAGCAACACGTTGAGCACCATTTGTTATAACAACATACTGCACAACAACCAGCACAATAAATACAATCATGCCGATTATATAATTGCCTGAAATCACGTAATGACCGATAGTATCAATGACCTGCCCTGCATCGGCATCTGACAAAATTAATCGTGTTGCCGATACATTGAGCGCCAAACGAAATAAGGTCGCAATCAATAACAAGGAGGGAAACGTCGAAAACTCCAATGGTTTTGTCATATAAAACGTTAATAACAAAATCAATAATGCAAAGCTAAAGTTTGCCAATAGCAAAAAATCTAATAACCACGATGGAATCGGTGTGAAAAGCACCACCAGGATCCCGATCATCATCAGTACCATAATGAGATCTGATTGAGTCCCTAATTTTTGTTTAAGCCAATCCATTTATCCCTTCCGTCCTGGTGCTTGCTTTGTTGTCAAACTCATTTCCGTTGCTTCATACAAATTGGCATAAACCTCAGCAATATTTCCAAAATGATCGGCTCTTATTGCATCATCAATACTTAGTTCTCTAAATAACTTTCTTGCCAACTGTTTGTTTTCCACAATAGGCACATCATGTTTTTTAGCCATTTTTTTCATTCTTAAAGCTAAGTCACCCGCACCTTTAGCCAACAAAACAGGGGCTTTCATATCGTTACGTTTATACTTAAGCGCAACCGAAATATGAGTCGGGTTGGTAATGAGTACATCCGCATCTGGCACACGATTTAATGACTCTCTTCGTTTAGCCGCCTCACGCTGAAGCTCTTTAATTTTCGCTCTTAATAGCGGGTCACCTTCGCGACGTTTCACTTCCTCTTTAACTTCGCGAGGACTCATTTTCATTTTTTTAGCAAAGTCCCACTTGGTATACAGAACATCTAATAAAGCAATGATGATCAAACCAAAAAGTATCTTCATGATGACTTCTACAATCATGCTTAATACTTGAGTTGGATAATAATCAGGATTCATCTGCATCAAACCAACTAAATTTGGCAATAGACTGCTTAAAGCAAAATATAATATTGCAGAAAAAATCACTAACTTAACGATGCTCTTAAACGCTTCAAACAAAAGTTTTGTAGAAAATAATCGCTTAAGACCGGCCATCGGGCTGATCCGTTTAAAATCTGGTTTAATCGGAAATAAGCTAAAAATAAAACCGGTTTGTATTAAGTTAGAGATAACGGCAATCAACAATAAAAACGCAATTAACGGTAAAAAAACGTAAAAAAGCTCTCCGAAGATTGACCCCATCCAATTTACAAGCCTAGCGGGCTCATAATTGAGCACATGACTCTGTTCAAAAATATAACTTTTGACGGCCAGATCTTGATAGATAAAGTTGTCACCCCATAAATAAATGACAAACAAAAATCCCAAGATCACCAGCAATGAGTTCAACTCAAGACTCTTGGCAACCTGACCTTTGTTCCTTGCTTCCTTTAATTTAAAGGGCGAGGCTGGTTCTGACTTATCGTTATCTTCTTCTGCCATCGTCCCTAACCACTCACTACCGCTTCCATATAGCTAAATGTTGAATGAAAGAAATTCCTCAACAACGGCGTTAAATATTTAAGTGATGAAGCCAACATAAACAGACCCAAAAATATTTTAACCGGCAAACTGATAATAAAGACATTCACCTGAGGCATAGTCCTAGCCATCACTCCAATGCCTACATCTAATAGAAGTATTGCAATCATTGCTGGAGCAACAATCATCACACTAAAAATAAACATCGCGCCAAACTGTGCCACGATCGCAGACATATCTAACTGCCAAATTGAACTACCTATAGGCATTTGTGTCATTGAAAATGCAATGCCCTCAATAAGCAAATTGAGTCCGCCGGCACTGATAAAGACAATGACAGCAAGCATATTGAGAAATGTGCCCATTAAAGGAGCTTGGTTTTTTGTTGCCGGGTCAATTACCGTGGCCACACCAAAACCCATTTGCACATCGATAATTCGACCACCAAAATGAAAAGCGCCAAACATCGTAAATAAACCAAAGGCAAAAGCGACGCCGATCATTAACTCGTTTATCGCTAAACCAATCAGGTTAAAAAATGAAGGATCAATTTCGACAAGAGGTGTAGGTAAACCTGAAACCATCACGACAGATAACCCCAAAACCCACAAAATTAAAACTTTAGTAGGCACACCAGAAACAGCTAAAAGGGGAGTAAGAATAAAGACAGGGAAAATACGGATGCTAAACAGCATCACACTCATAATCCATTGTAAACTTATTGAAATATCCATTTCAGTTAATCCGTTACTATTAAAAGTAGTTCGGTATATTCCCTATCAAACCACGAGAAAATTGAACAACGGTACTTAACATCCAAGGTCCAAGCACAATAATCGTCATAGCAACGGCAACCATCTTAGGCACAAACGTGAGGGATATTTCTTGAATTTGAGTAATAACTTGAAAGACACTAATCACAAGGCCGACAGCCATTGCAATAAATAACACCGGAGCAGCTAACTTTAAAGCTGTCCAAATCATTTGTGTACCCAAGTTCAAGGCTAGATCAGCCGTCATGTCTTACATTCCTTTAGCGTCAATCCCATACAGAAACAATCCGTAACAACGCTTATCCAGCAATGTATCGTGACCTATTCCTACTTTGACTATTAGTAATTGGTATACAGAAAAATACTAGTTGTTCAATTCATGCTATCCAAATATTGTGGCGTACCGTAGCACACACAAAAATTATTCTGCAAATTAATATTTTTAAATAGGGTCAGAGTCAGCTATGCCGAACTCAGGAAAAATTCCTATTAGAATCAATGCGCTAAATCAAAAAAATAGCCACCGACAAAAGTGTGACGTACGTCAAATTTCTAATTACAAATTTAAACCGTACAGACGGATTTATGGGGGTAACTATGCAACACCTTGTTTCTGTCGACCACGCTTTTTAGGTTTAACTTGTCGTTGATTCAAAACCTCAACCTTTCGCAAAAAATCTTCACTGCCCAAGGCCCAACCTTTATTTGTTGCGTGGCGGATATCACACAAAAACGCTTCAGGGATAGAATGTTTGAACAATGCCTTATATTGCACTTGTTTTTCACTCTCATCATCGCCCAGTCGATGATAAATTTCGTGAGCTGTGACGAGATCATCCTTTTTCCCTAACGCATTCTGGTGATAGCTCGACCAAGGATAATCTTCGCAATGTTTAACCATGCCGATACGAACCGGGTTTAGTTCAACATACCGACAACAATCTAATAAATAGACATCCGACTCAATAACCGTCGCTTTATAACGACCATCCCAAAGCGTGCCACTTCGACCATAGCGATGGTTAAAATACTGAACATACTTCCGCCCAACCGACTGAAAAAATTTAGAAATACTCTTTTCAGTCTTCGGTGTTACAAGCAAATGTAAATGATTCATCATTAATACATAAGCATGGATCTCAACCCCATGTTCACTTGCTGCCGCCAAAAGACACTCAAGATAAAATTGGTAATCTTCATCAACTACAAAAATAGTTTCACGATTATTGCCCCGATGAATAATATGTTGAGGCTGACCAGAAAGACTATATCGCGGCAAACGTGCCATGGGTGTTCTCCTTCCTTGAGTTATAAAACGTCTTCGCAATCGCTGCAATCGTTACGGCGATACTTCAATAATTAACCATGTCTAGCAACACTATCTATGGTAAATTTCACTAGCAAAAAATCACCAATTCTAATTTATTAAACAATGACCATACGCCACTATAAAAAAAGCAAAATCAACGGCATCCAAAGCAAGCTAAAAAGCGATCTGCATTTAATGCTAAGTGGTTTTTCCAACCAAAAGCTTATTCCTGTAAATGACATTTTAGATGCCATTAACAAACTGCCCGACACACACATCGCGGGTCTACGTGAGATAAAATTTGACCCCAACAGAGAAACCTTATTACCTAACTTTATTACACGATTTTTTCACAAAGCACCCAAATGTTGCAAAGGTGTTTTTCAACAAAAAAAACGCTCCATTGTTATCTACGACTTTGATTCCAGAGCCATGTTTTTTCATGTGCTTTATCACGAAATCGGCCACTTCGTTTATTTTCTAACCCTCTCCGCTCAGCGTAAAAAAGACTGGGTCTCAAATGTGCACAAAACCACACCCTTTGTCACAACACTTTCCAAACGTAACGCCGCAGAAGACTTTGCCGAATGTTATGCCCTCTACATCACTGAGCCAAAACTACTTAAACATTCACCACAAAAATATGACTTCATCCATCAACACGTCTTTAATAATGATAATGACAGCGACATTGAAAACACATCACTTTATTTCGACAGTGTATTACTAGATAAAACCTATTAGTCTAAAAATCAATCGAGTCTGACCCCATTGATTTGCGACTTCATCCATCAACACGTCTTTAATAATGATAATGACAGCGACATTGAAAACACATCACTCTATTTCGACAGTGTATTACTAGATAAAACCTATTAGTCTAAAAATCAATCGAGTCTGAGGCTCCCCGAGAAAACTGGACACCAAGTTAACTAAATTGGAGTTCAATAATGAGTAGACAATATACTGCCTTTACGAAAGAGTTTAAATTAGAAACTCTAAGGCTGGCAGAGCAACCTAATACATGTATAGCACAACTTGCCAGAGACTTAGATATTCGAAGGAATATGATTTATAAGTGGAGGCAACAATTGCAAATAAAACAAGGTAAAGCGTTTAAACGAACTGCTACCAATAGAGATACAGACCACCATAAAGCAACACATGCTGAGTTGTTGCAACAAAACAAGCAATTACAAAAGCAGCTTGACCAAGCTCAAATGGAGGTCGATATATTAAAAAAAGCCAAGGCTTACTTCGAGGAAAAAAAGAGCTAAGGTTCAAGTTTATTGTTGAACAAGCAATGAACTATCCCATCTCTATTTTATGTCGCTGTTTGCAAGTCTCTAAAAGTGGTTTCTACTATTGGAGAAACAAGCCTGTTAGCCAGAGTCGTAAACAAAATAACCTGATTTTATATCATGTACTCCAGGCTTATAAACTAAGTAGAGGAACCTATGGTTCTCCCCGGATCCATCATGAACTCAATGCAAAAGGCATTCGGGTTGGCCTCAATAAAATCGCTCTTATGATGAAACAGCATGGTATTTATGCGCGTGCCTCAATGAAGCATAAGAAGGTGAAAATAGCGAGAAATACCAAAGGGTTTGCAATGAATGTGCTGGATAGAAAATTTAGCGCTGATAAGCCCAATGAAAAGTGGGTGAGTGACACGACCTTTATACCTACACGTCAAGGCTGGCTTTACCTTGCCACCATTCTTGATTTGTATTCTAGAAAAATCGTTGGTTGGTCTATGTCAAAACACAATGATACTGATTTAGTGAAAACTGCACTGATAATGGCGACCAAGAATAAGCCAAGGCAACAGGCAGTCCTGCTGCATTCAGACCAAGGCTCAACCTACCGAGCAGATAAGTACTTGTCTTTATTTAAAAGGAATAATATTCAGCAGAGTATGAGTGCCAAAGGGAATTGTCACGATAATGCCGTGGCGGAAAGCTTTTTTAACACGCTCAAAACAGAACTTATCCATGGGCAAACCTATCGAACTATGGAGCATGCAAAAAGAAGTATCTTTGAATATATTGAAGTTTTTTATAATCGAATTAGACGACATTCGACATTAAACTATCAATCACCTGAAAACTTTGAAAAAGCATTTTATAATACAAACTAGCGTCCAGTTTTTTCGGGGAACTTCAAAGCGTCCCCTTTAATTCTTCTCCTCTCAATAGTGTTTTTGTCACTTATTCAGTATGCTCAAATTTACTTCCCGATATACTAAATTTTAATAAGTTTGAAAGAGTTTTCCCCAGTCTGGAATCTGATGCAACATTCTTATTTTTACTAATCTCATTGTAATATTGTTTCGCAATAACTCGAGCTTCTTTATTGTGCCCAAAATTATCCAGAATTCTTACGTGGCCTTCAGATAGTGTAATTATAGGATATCGATCAAAGCTTTTATCATTTACATTGTTAAGGCGTCTTAAAACTACTTCCGCCTCTGAAAAATAACCCATCGCTTTAGTTTCATCAGCCCCTCTACAAGCGAGTATGATTCTCTGTTGTGCTAATGCGTGCTCTATATGATGAGAATCAGGGAAAGCTTGGTTGGCAACTCTTAATTTTTCGAGAGCTTGGGGGTGCTCCTCAAACGCTCTTAAAGCCAGACCATACTGAAGCAAAAACAAACCTTCATTTTCAAATGTTTTTTCAAAACACGAGTAAATATCTAAAATATCTTCTTTAGATAAAACGCCTTCACCTTCAAGTTCTTCGCGAGCCAAACGACGGTTGAATTTCATTCGACCTACATTAGACAAGTCGTAACGTTCAGTTGTAAAGAATAAATTCTTGAACAAATTCTTTGCTGCATCTTCAGTTGGTGGTTCACCTGGACGCATCATACGATAGATTTCAACTTTCGCTTCTAAAGCAGACGTTGTTTCATCCAAACGCATGGTATCTGATATATAAGAACCTTTGTCTAAATCGTTTGAATAGATCGTTTCAACATTTACCACATCAAAACGTTCAAATGTTTCTAAGGTTTCTTCAGTGATTTCATCATTTGCAGAGATAATGACTTCGCCACTATCTGTATCGATCATATCATTAGCAATGACCCTACCGATAAGGTAATTCGCAGGAACAAGCAAGGTTTTAATCTCAGCTTTTTCCATCTGTCTAATATGACGAGCCGTTATTTGCTGCTCAGCTTCTACAATAAGTTTGCCATCTGCTGCAATAATATCAATCGGTACCGATTGACCACGAAGACGCTGAGGCTCAAGTGCTAATTCAAACTCACTGCCTTTTTTGGTGTAGATGTCTCGCTCAAAGAACAAGTCAAGAATTTCTTCATTTGAAAGTTCTAAGGCACGTAATAATACAGTCGCAGGTAGTTTACGGCGACGATCAATACGAACAAAGACTGAATCTTTAGGATCAAACTCGAAATCCAACCATGAACCACGGTAAGGAATAACTCGAGCATTAAATAAAATCTTACCTGATGAATGCGTTTTACCTTTATCACTATCAAAGAACACACCTGGTGAACGATGTAATTGAGACACAATTACACGCTCTGTACCGTTGATAACAAAGTTACCTTTTTCGGTCATCAGTGGGATTTCTCCCATATATACTTCCTGCTCTTTAATATCTTTAACGATTTTTTGTTTCGCAGGGGCTTCTTTGTCATAAATGACAAGACGCATTTTAACTCTTAATGGTGCAGCATACGTAATACCACGCAATTGACATTCTTTTACCTCAAATGCGGGAGTACCAAGGCGATAGCTAACATACTGTAGCTCGGCCATGCCTGTATGGCTTTTAATTGGAAATACTGAATCAAACGCTGTATGCAAACCTTTTGCAGCGCGATCATCAGCAGGTATGCCTTGTTGTAAAAAATCCTGGTAAGAATCTACTTGTGTTGCCAGTAAATTAGGAACAGTCAAGACACTTGGCCACTTGCCAAAATCTTTACGAATCCGCTTTTTCTCGGTAAACGTATAAGCCATTTATTACACCTCGAAGTCGTCCTGCT
>ENA-OSET01002303-OSET01002303.1-sediment-metagenome-genome-assembly--contig:-NODE-2303-length-18579-cov-168.628256_pt1 | contig 18579 bp, 21 predicted proteins | sample MGYA00237882_ERZ534229 | MGnify/ENA primary metagenome ERZ534229 (study PRJEB26408, sample SAMN06266212) | sediment metagenome | isolation source: Hudson Canyon methane seep mesocosm | place... | reverse complement strand
GGGTCCTTAGCTCAGCTGGTAGAGCACCGCACTTTTAATGCGATTGTCGCGAGTTCGAATCTCGCAGGACCCACCACAGAAGACTAAGTAAAACAAAGCGTTAGATTAAAAGATGCCCTCACCAAGAGGGCTTTTTTTTGCCTAAAACTTAACTCTTTCCACATTCTTTCCACTTTTTTCATTTTATTTTATTTTAAACAAGGCTATAGGATTTAAAGTTTTAGCCTGCTCCAAAAAATCAATTGATAAATGTGCATAGCGCATTGTTACATTAAGACTAGAATGACCGAGCAATGTTTGCAAAGTCCGAATATTCCCGCCATTCATTACAAAATGACTAGCAAAGGTATGGCGTAATACATGAGCAGATTGTCCAGGTAAAGTTTCTATAGCCGAACGCTCCAATGCAGATCTAAAAGCAGAATAACAAGAATCAAAGGTTTTATTTATTTTTAGGTAACCTCTCAATAAATCAATCATTGGCTGATCCAAAGGCACAAACCGAGAAAGCCCATTTTTGGTGTCATGAAAAGTAACACCCCCAGCATTTAAAGATTTCTCAGTTACTGACTCGGCTTCAGACCAACGTGCACCAGAAGCCAAACAGAGCATAACAACATAATACAAAGAATTATTCTTACTTAAAGTGACACTTTCAAAGAGTTTTTCTATTTGTTCCTCTTCAAGATAACTCAATTCCGTTTTTTTCTCTCTTATCTTACGAATACTTAGCAGCTGGGAATCATAGCTAATAACACCAATCCCAATAAATAATAACTGCAATAGTCGTCATCCTATGCTTATAGTCGCTAGGGTACAATTAATAACTCTAGCACAAAGGCAGGACACACTATTGATCGTCATGCGTGTATAACACCGTCGGGAATGTAAGTACCTGCCTTTATTTAAGAGAGTTAAGCTGAACAGTTCGAAAGGTCATCATGAACCTGCATTTAGGATTGCGAGCTAAGATCTCAATATTAAATTAGGGGATTTAAGATGAAAAATTTTGTCGGTATTGATATTTCCAAAGAGACATTTGATGTTTATTTTGAGCAAGAAGGTAAAGGCTGTCATGTTAAATTACAGCAGACAGAAGAGGACTACAAAGTCTTGCTTCATTTGATTGGTAAAGACGTCATTTGCATCATGGAAGCAACAGGCAATTATCATTTAAAATCAGCCCATTATCTTCATCAGGCAGGTATAAAAGTTATTGCAGAGAACCCATTAAAAATAAAGCGGTTTTCGCAAATGAGTTTACAAAGGACTAAAACAGATAAGGCTGATGCTAAGCTTATTTATGAGTATGGACGGATTATTTTATCATCGAACAAACTCCATTTTTGGCAGCCTGATAAAACGGAGATAGGTCATTTAAAACAATATGATACAGTTCGTCATCAATTAATAAAGCAACGGACTGCTTTGAGTAACAGTGAAGAGGCTTTGAACGCTCTGACTTATTTAAATGATGAAGTCACTCAAGTGTTGAGTGACATGGTTACCGCTGTTGATAAAGCCATAAAACAGCTTGATAAAGGCATGCTTAAGCTCGTTAAAGAGCATCATTCAGAGACGTTTGATTTGGTAACGAGTGTGCCAGGGATTGGTCCTAAAACAGCGACCATGATGATTTGTTTAACAGATGGATTTAATAAATTTTCCCACGATCAAGTAAAGCAATTTATTAGCTATATTGGGATGAGCCCAAGAACATTTGAATCGGGAACTAGCGTTAAAGGACGAGCTCATATTAGCAAGGTAGGGAATAGCAGGATGCGATCAATGCTGTACATGTGTAGCTGGACAGCCAAAAGAAAAAATCAGCAATGCATAACACTATATGAGCATTTATCAGGGAAAGGAAAGCCCGAAAAAGTAATAAAAGTAGCTATTGCTCACAAATTTATTTGCCAAGTTTTTGGGGTTATAAAAAGTGGGGAACCTTTTTCAAAAGAGTATGCTTAACGATAATTTAGTTGACATTAAGCACAGTTCATTCCTGCAGTCTCTTAGCAGGAATCCATGCGCCAACAATAGATCCCCAATAAAAGACTTCGGGGATGACGCGGTGGGGAGTGTTTTATGAGTGCTAAATATCAGGCTTATAAGGAATATAAGGATTCTGGGGTTGAGTGGTTGGGGAATATTCCATCTCATTGGGAAATGTGGAAGTTAAACCATGCATACGAGGAGATTGGCTCTGGAACGACACCGCCAAGTAATTCTGATAAATTCTATGGTGGTAATATACCTTGGGTAACAACGGGTGAACTACGTGAAAAAGAAATTGTTAGTACAAGCAAGAATATTACTGAGGAAACTATAAGAAAGTTTCCAACGCTTAGGAAATATCCGCAAGGCTCAGTAGCTATAGCTATGTATGGAGCAACAATAGGACGTTTGGGTATACTTGGAGTAGAAGCTACTACAAATCAAGCGTGCTGTGTTATGACTAAATCTAATGAGGTAGATAATAAATATCTTTATTATTGGCTCCAAGCATTTAGGCAAGACATAATTAATTTAGCCTCTGGTGCTGGGCAGCCAAATATTAACCAAGAGGTTGTCGCATCTTTAAAAATTAGTTCACCTAGCTATCTAGATCAGCAACAAATAGCCAACTTCCTCGACCACGAAACCGCCAAAATCGATACCCTGATCGAAAAACAACAAAAGCTGATCAAACTGCTAAAAGAAAAACGTCAGGCAGTGATTAGCCATGCCGTGACCAAAGGTTTAAATACTAACGCCCTTATGCGTGATTCAGGTGTTGAGTGGTTGGGTGAAGTGCCTGAGCATTGGGATATTCGGAGAATAAATTTACTTTTTTCAGAAAATAGCGTGAGAGCAAAAACAGATGAAGAGCTTGATTATCCAGTTTTGAGTGTTTCGATTCATCATGGTATATCTGATAAAGAACTTAATGAAGGTGAGCTAGACCGTAAAGTACAGAGGTCAGAGGATAGATCTCTCTATAAAATAGTTCATAGCAATTTTTTAGCTTATAACATGATGCGTGCATGGCAAGGTGGCTTTGGGGCATCGAAATTACCAGGACTTGTTAGCCCAGCTTATGTTATTTGTAACCCTAAAACTAGATTGAATTCGCATTACTTTGAATTGGTATTAAGAACATCTGGTGCGGTTGCTGAATTGAAACGGTTTTCAAGAGGTATTACTGATTTTAGACTACGTTTATATTGGGATGAATTTAAAAACATCAGTGTTCCAGTACCACCTGTAGGTGAAATAGAGGAGGTTCTTAAATCAATCATAGATATTAACTCTAGGTATGATGATTTGAGGGGTATGGCAGAGCGACAAATCAAGTTGTTGCAAGAACGCCGAACAGCTCTAATCTCAGCAGCCGTCACAGGAAAAATAGATGTAAGAAACTGGCAAGCCCCAAATAAAGACAATAAGGGTATCACCGCATGAACAGGGAAGAGCAGGTAGGGTGGGCAAAGGGGCCTTATCCCGTGCCCATCAAATTTGACCAAAAAAATGATGGGCACGTCGTACCTCCTTTGCCCATCCTACGGGGGTGTTATGGGGTGAAGAGGGGCAATTTTAGTGTAAATCACTTTATTTAGAGTGCGATAAAGCGTATGATTAATATTGTTATTTAAGCTGGGGTTGTTACCATGATTACTGCGAATGATTTAAAAACAAAAGGGGTGGCTGTGATTCAGTCGGCATTACAGGAGAAAGCTGAGGCAATTATTTCTGTACGTGGTCAGCAGCGTTTTGTCGTAGTAGATATTGCTCATTATCAGTATTTGCGTGAATGTGAGTTGAGTGCAGCGATTAGTGAATCAAAGGCTGATATTGAGGCAGGACGTGTTGTAAAAGAGTCTCCCGAAGATCATCTTAAACGCTTGGAAGCGATGCTGTGAGTTATACGCTGGTTTTTACTGAACAGTATAACCGCCGTGCATTACGTTTTATTAAACGTCACCCAGAGTTGAAATCTCAGTATTTAAAGACTTTGCAATTGTTAGAGCTTAATCCCTCACACCCTTCATTACGCTTGCATGCTTTAAAAGGTAATCTTAAACCCTTACAGTCTGTGTCAATTAATATGTCTTATCGCATAACACTGGAATTGTTAGTTACTGAGCAGGAAATTATTTTAGTTAATATAGGCTCTCATGAAGAGGTTTATTAATAGGTTGTAGGTAGGATGGGCAAAGGGGCTTTATCCCGTGCCCATCAATTTAATATCATAAGATGGATATACGGAAATATTTATGGAATATAGACGTTATTATCAACCTGGAGCATGGTATTTTTTTACAGTTGCTACAGCAAACCGTAAGCCGTTATTAATTGAAAATATTGAAAGGTTACGAACTGCTTTTAAAGCGTGTAAAGAGCGGCATCCATTTGAAATTGAAGCGATGGTTGTGTTGCCTGACCATTTACATACCCTATGGCGATTGCCCGAAGGGGACGCTGATTTTTCAAAACGATGGATGGTGATTAAACGAATTTTTTCATCGGGATTACCTCAGGAAGCTACCAGCCCCTCTAAAATTAAGAAGCGTGAAAAAGGAATATGGCAACGCCGTTTTTGGGAGCATTGTATTCGAAATGAGGATGATTGGCGGCGTCATATGGACTATATTCATTTTAATCCCATCAAGCATGGTTATGTTGATAAGCCTAGCGATTGGCAATACAGCTCATTTCAGAAAGCGGTAGATAAAGGGTGGTATGAGCCAAATGTTTTAATCAAAGATGATTTTGATGGTATCGGACATGAATAAGGTAGGATGGGCATAAATGGATAACAAATCAAACGAAAGTGTGATTCAAAACGATATGATTAAGCAGCTAGTCGCTAATGGCTGGCTGTTAGGCAAACCCGGAAACTACAATCGTAAATTGGCTTTATATGAAGAAGATATCTTAGGCTTTGTTAAAGAAACACAAGACAGCCAGTGGCAAAAATTCTGTGCACTTTACCCCAATAACCCAGAACAAAAGTTTTTAGAACGGGTAGCAACCCAGCTGAATAAAGCGGATCCCAATGCTGCTAATAAGGAAATGCGTACTTTTGGTACTTTAGGTGTTTTACGTCATGACTTGCGTGACTGAGGTACACGCTTTAGTTTATGTCAGTTTAAACCCGAGCATGATTTAAACCCTGATACCTTGGCTCGATACAAACAGAACCGTTGTCGTGTTGTTCCTGAATTAGTTTATAGTCCTTGGGCAACAGAAGAGCATTTAGCGCAAACAGGCAGTACAGAATGCCATTAAACAATATAAAACCACACGCTTTGCTATTGATCCTGCCACTAAAAAACCCGAACCCTTATTAAGCTTTAAACGCGGTGCCTTGGTGCATTTTGCTGTCAGCCAATATGAAGTGTATATGGCAACCCGATTAGAGGGCGATGCTACTTATTTCTTACCGTTTAACAAAGGCACTAAAGAGGGTGGGGCAGGTAATGATGTACCGACAGACATCAATCAATATGCCACCGATTATTTATGGAATGAGGTATTACTGCCCGATAATTTGTTAAAGATTCTAGCGCGCTTTGTGCATTTGCAGATTGAAGAAAAAGAAGACTGGGAAGGTCGCAAGACTAAAAAAGAAACCTTGATCTTTCCACGTTACCATCAATGGGATGTGGTAAATAAACTGGTTGAGGCTGCTCGAACGGAAGGCCCTGGTCATAAATACCTCATTCAACACAGTGCAGGTTCAGGGAAATCTAATTCGATTGCCTGGGTCGCACATCAGTTATCGTCTTTACATAATGCCAGTGGTAATAAACAGTTTGATTCCATTATTATTGTCACCGATAGAAATGTATTGGATGCCCAGTTACAAGAAACCATCTCACAATTTACCAGTGTTGAGGGTGTGGTGGGGCGTATTAATAATCAAGAAGGTGATGGTTCTAAATCTGAAAAATTGGCGAGTGCTTTAGAGAATTCACAGCCGATTATTATTGTGACCATTCAAACTTTTCCTTATGTCTTAAAAGCCATAGAAAACAGCGTTAGCTTAAAAGAACGTAATTATGTGGTGATTGCCGATGAGGCGCATTCATCACAAACAGGCTCAACCGCACGGCAGTTAAAAGAAGTGTTGATGGTGGATAGTACCGATGAAGAGTTAAGCACTGAAGATATTTTAGATGCTGCGGTAGCCTCACGCCGAGCTTCATCTAACCTTAGTTATTTAGCTTTTACCGCCACCCCTAAAACCAAAACATTGGAATTGTTTGGCCGCTTACCAAATCCCGGTGAAGCACCCTCCAAGAAGAATAAGCCCGAAGCCTATCATGTTTACAGTATGCGCCAAGCGATAGAAGAGGGCTTTATTCTGGATGTGTTAAAGAATTACACCAATTACAAGGTGGCTTATAATCTGGCGATGAAGATTCAAGGTTCTGACCAAGAGGTAGAAAGTAAAAAAGCCAAGGTTAAATTGAATCAGTGGGTACGTTTGCACGATATACAATATCTCGCAAAAGGTTCAGGTGATTGTTGAGCATTTTAAAGATAACGTAATGGGCTTATTAGGCGGCCAAGCCAAAGCGATGGTAGTGACCAGTTCGCGTAAAGAAGCGGTGCGTTATAAGTTATGCTTTGATAAATACATCACTGAGAAAGGCTATCAAAAGATACACGCCATGGTGGCTTTTTCTGGTGAAGTTGAATTTAGTGATAAAGATGCCAGTTCAGCTGGGTTAATTGGCGATAAGTTTACTGAGCATAATATGAATCCCAATCTTAAAGGCCGAGAACTACGTAAAGCCTTTGATTCTGATGATTATCAAGTGATGCTGGTGGCGAATAAATTTCAAACGGGGTTTGATCAACCTAAACTCTGTGCCATGTATGTAGATAAAAAGCTCGGTGGCGTGGAGTGTGTGCAAACTTTATCTCGCTTAAATCGTACCTATCCAGGTAAAGCAGAAACAGGTACTTTTATACTGGACTTCTTTAATGACCCGGATGATATTCTTGAGGCGTTTCAACCTTATTATCAAACAGCCGAACTGGATGATGTATCTGACCCTGATTTGATTTTTGATTTATCTGATAAGTTGCGTGCAGAAAATATATTTCAATGGCATGAGGTGGAGCAGTTTTGTGATGCCTTTTTACAAAAGAGCAAAAGTAATGCGGCGATAGCTAATATTTGTAAGCCTGCGGTTGAGCGTTGGCAAAAGCGGTATAAGTCAGTTATAGAAGTGTATAAGCATGAGAAGGATAATTTTGAACGCACCAAGAAAACCGCTGATGCTGTTTTAATCGCCAATGCTGAAAATAGCTTTAAGGAATGTAAGCAGGAGAAAGGTGCTTTAGAAATCTTTAAAAAGGATTTAGGAACGTTTGTGCGCTTCTATGAGTTTATGTCTCAAATTGTCGATTACGATGATAAAGACCTAGAAAAGCTTAGTCTTTATGCTAGAAACTTACGCCCCATGTTGCGTGAAGCATTGATTGAAGAGGATGATATTGACTTGAACAGTGTGGTATTAAGTCATTATCGTTTATCAAAAATTCGTCAGCAAGATATTCAGCTCAAAGAACAAGCTGGTGATTACTTAACACCAGGGGATGAAATAGGTACAGCAAAGCCTAAAGACAAAAAGGAAGCGTTTTTATCCCAGATCATTGGCAAGCTGAATGAGCTGTTTATCACCGATGAGCTAAGCGATAAGGACTTGGTGAATTATGCTTATACCGTAAGAGACCAGCTAAGTGAGAATGCTTTGGTGATGAGCCAAATAGCTAACAATACACCAGAACAAGCCATGTTAGGTGACTTCCCTAAAGCCATTGATGATGCGGTAATGGATAGTAATGAAGCACATCAGAATCAAATGATGCAGTTATTATCTGATCCTGCTAAGGCGGCTGGGTTTGCTAGAGTGGTGTTTGATTTGTTGAGTCAGAGTAATAAACAATAAGAAGGAGTGTAATGTCTAAAGCCAATACCGTTGTAGTACTGGATTTTGAAACCACAGGGCTATCACCTGCCTATGGTGATCGAGCTATTGAAATAGGTGCAGTTAGAATTGAAAATGGAGAAATCACAGACCGATTCCAAGAATTAATGAATCTTGGCCGACCAGTTGATCCCTTTATCGAAAGCTATACCGGCATCACTAATGAGATGCTTAAGGATGCCAGGCCTTGTAAGGAAGTGATGAGTGAGTTTGCTGATTTTATTGGCGACCATAATTTGGTTGCACACAATGCATCATTTGATAAACGGTTTTTAGATGCCGAATTAAAAAGAGTTTCTAAAAAATATACAGGAAAGTTTGCCTGTTCAATGCTGTTGTCTAGGCGACTGTATCAAGATGCGGCTAACCATAAGCTTTCTACCTTAGTTCGATATGCCAAAATTCCTTCTGATGGTGATTTTCATAGGGCTTTATATGATTCGGAAATGACAGCCAAGTTATGGTTAGCGATGTTGGAGCATATCAATAGTCACTATGGTCTTTCATCGATACCGTTTGCCTTAACTCAAAAGTTAACTAAGACAGCTAAACATAATGTTAGTAAGGTTTAAATAGAGATGTTAATAATTGCTGATAGTTCAAGCTAATGTTGATAGGCTGTAATTTAGCCAAAAACGGGAATTCGTGTTCTGAATATTATTCGGAGCTATGTTGTATAAGATTAATGTTATATAGTTTAAATATTGGTCTTGAGCCTTTTCTTGACAGACAATAATCACTAGAGTGTAAGATATATTTAATAACTTAATAGCCATTCACAACAACTAGTAAATTGCGGAGTATAGAAAAATGATCAAATTCGTTATGTGTTTAACACGCCACTCAAGCATGACTCGCGAAGAATTCAAAGAATACTGGATGAATAAACATGGCCCATTCTTCATGAGCAACGCTGACGCGATGGGCGCAAAAAAATATGTACAATCACACACAATAGATACGCCTTTGAATGAAGGTTTAAGAGCTTCTAGAGGAATGTTGCCTGAATATGATGGCATTGCTGAAGTTTGGTTTGAATCAGAAGAAGCACTGATGGAGGGGATGAGTTCACCAGAGGGGCAGAAATTGGGGGCTTCGTTACTAGAAGATGAAGGGAATTTCATTGATCACTCAAAGTCTTCGGCGTTTATTGTTAAGGAACATGAATTTTAAGTACCTAGCAAAAAATCAGTTGACTGTTGTGGGGTATTAACAGCCGTAGCAATTAGCTGGAAAAGTTTTAGGGACTAAACTAATGTTCGTTTACCATAACTTTCAAAGCGTCACCAATAGCATTGATTACGGTAATGAATATGACTTCTTAGTGACTAAGAAGCTTGGTAAGCATTATCTTTGTTGGCTAAATATGCTTATTATGATGCAGATCAGTTTAAAACTGATACTCACAAATTTTGGTTACAAGCTAGTGTTAGTTTTTAAATAAAACTTTGAAAGAGGGAGTGTCATTCACAAAAAAAAGGTGCTCCCGCCTACAGCCGCTATTAATTCTGGATGGATTAATAGCGGCTGTAGGCGAAGGGAAAATTTCCAATCTGAAGTGAGCTGTGAATTCGCTCAGGAGGAAAAAATTTATCCCGAAGAGCCGTAGAGTCATTTGAGCTAGGATTAACGAAGCAGTTTTTGTGCGTAGTTGGTCCAGCTCCAGGATGTATAGGGGCATTATTGATTCGTCGAGTGGCGAATCAATTTTTGCGGCAGGAGTCCCAAAATCTTTAGGCGAGTCTATATTTTTAATCGGTGTAAGGTTTCAGAAATACCCTCGACTTATCGTTAATATAAAATTTTAACTTAACGAAATAGGTGGTGTATGAAATATTCAGTATTAAAAGTGATTGCCGGATTATTGTTAGCAAGCAATGTTGCGGCGCAAGAGCCAGATTGGAAAGATTATGCGGAAGTATTGAAGTCGGTAAAACACGGAGAGAAAAATGGTACACCGTTAGCTTTAGTAGATTATGCCGCGTTAAAGAAAAGTGGCTTGGTGGACAAAGTTTATCAGCAGGTTTCAGCTTACCCTGTTGCCTCTCTAAAAGGTAGAGAAGAAACATTAGCCTTTTATATTAATACTTATAATATTTTGGCATTAAAAACAGTGGTAGATCACTGGCCTTTAGATAGTATTAAAGATGTAGGAAGTTTTTTTAAGCCAGTTTGGGGTAAAGACGCGGGAACGATAGGGGGGAATACGGTTTCTTTGGATGATGTTGAGAATAACAAAATTCGACCTATGGGCGAGCCGCGCATTCATTTAGCGATTGTTTGTGCTTCGGTGAGCTGCCCTGATTTAAGAAACGAACCTTATACAGCGACAACATTAAATAAACAGTTAGATGAACAAGCTAATGCTTTTTTACGTAATAATAAAAAAGGCTTACACATAGCGAAAGACGAAATCCTTGTCTCTAAAATTTTTAAGTGGTTCAAGAAAGATTTTGAAAAAGTCGGTGGAGTAGAGACTTTTATTCGTGGTTACCGTGCTGATTTACCGGTAGCTTACGAAATTGATGCGGATATAGATTATGATTGGTCAGTTAATGGTATTAGTAAATAAGTGTCAATAGATTTAAAATATGTAGCTTGATTTTTTCAGGGAAGATAAAATTAAAGTTGTACAAATACTAGCTGCTTAGTGTAAAAATACTATTTCGTACTAATGGGTAAGTTCTCATTATTCATGGGTAAAGTCCTAACAACATGCAGGAATAACAAACTGAAAAAACTGTTTGTACCCTTTAGTAATGAGACGTTACGCTAATGATAACTAACGCTATGAATATAAAACAAATCCAACGCTTATTGATCTTAATCACTCTCTGCTTAACGAGTGTTAATGCATTTTCAGAAACTAAAATTGCAATCCTTGATTTTGAACTGAAAGATATGACCTTAGCGCCACGGATACCCGCTGAAATTAAACGTACTGCCTCTATAAAACCCTTGTTGGAAGCTGAGCTTGGAAGAGCAGATTACACTATTATTAATATAGATCCAAAGAGTCAGAAATTTGCAGATAGCGGTGTGGGTTATTTATTTGACCATCATGACGTTGCTGCAAATTTAGCTAAGGAATTTGGTGCGGATTACGTGCTTGTTGGTCGTCTGCATAAGCCTAGTTTTTTGTTTTCTTATTTAATGGGGCATTTAGTACGAGTTAGCGATGGTCAATTAATAGGGAATTATATTTCTGAAGCAAAAGGCCCCAATATAAAGCTAACCATTAAAACGGTAGAAAGCCTTGCGGTTAAAATTGATAAAACTTTGGATAACAAGTACTCGCCACCGCCCCCAAAGACTAAAAAATAGTGTGTTTTTATTCTGCCTCTTGAAACCAGCTTTTACTGCGCTTGCAAAAACCAACTAACGCTAACATCAAAGGTACTTCAATTAGTACTCCGACCACGGTTGCCAGCGCTGCGCCTGATGACAATCCAAATAACATAACCGCCGTGGCAATAGCGACTTCAAAATGATTTGATGCGCCGATTAATGCCGAAGGCGCTGCATTCTCGTAAGAAAACCCCCATAATTTTGCTGCTAAATAGGTTATGGAAAAAATAAGGAGTGTTTGTAGCGTTAAGGGAATGGCAATCCATAAAATAGTGAGTGGGTTGGCAATGATCACTGCACCTTTAAATGAAAATAACAGGATTAAGGTGAGCAATAAGGCAATAATAGTGATCGGTGTGAGTAGATGGAGAAATTTATGTTCAAACCACGCCAGCCCTTTATGCGCAATAATCCATTTTCGGGAAAAATAACCAGCAAATAATGGCAGGGCGACATAAATACTAATCGAGAGTAATAAGGCTTGCCAAGGAACAGGTAATTGACCGACACCTAATAGAAAACCGCCGATAACGCCATAAAGTAGCAACATGACCAAAGAGTTAATGGCGACCATAACCAAGGTATGTCCCGCATTGCCTTGCGCTAAATAGCCCCAGACTAAAACCATTGCGGTACAAGGGGCGACACCGAGTAAAATGCAGCCAGCTAAATAACTACGCCATAAGGGCACTTCCAGCATTTTTACGCCTTCATGCATGATCACAGTTCCTGAACCATAATGGCTGCCTACAGGTAAATCTATGCCAAATGGCATTTTGATTAAATCAACCGCATCTACACCGATAAACTGTTGCAGCAATATGCCTAAGAATAAGTAAGCAATGGCATACATGGTAAACGGTTTAATCGTCCAATTAACCAGCAGCGTCAGTGTTACGGGCTTGATGCTTTTTCCAGCTTTGACGACTTCGGCAAAATCAATTTTTACCATAATCGGATACATCATAAAAAACAGGCAAACTGCAATAGGAATAGAAACAATCGGCGCACCGTTCACGTTGATACTAATGCTATCTAATGTTTTGGCAAATTGCGGTGCATAAGCACCTAGTAGAATGCCGATGCCGATACATAAGCCTACCCATAGCGTCAGGTAACGCTCAAAAAATCCCATAGCATGTTGTTTTTCAGGCATGATTTAATCCTCGTTGTCAGCTAATGCGTTGAGTTCTGTGCTTAATTGCTCGGGTGACATGCTTTCCAGTGATAGAGATAGCATTTTTTTAATGCGCTGCTCCAGTATCTTGTAGGTTTGTTCAAGCGCAGCTATGATTTCATCTTCAGGGCCTTGGATATTGCTCGGTTCAGCTAGCCCCCAATGTACTTTAATGGCGTTATTTAAATAAACTGGGCAGCTTTCACCCGCTGCATTGTCACAAACAGTGATGACAATATCCATGGGCTGATCTGCAAACTCGTTCCAAGATTGACTCTTAAGTTCCTGAGTGATTAAGCCGTGTCGTTGTAAAGTTGACAATGCAGCTGGTTTTATCTTTCCCTTGGGGTGACTGCCTGCGGAAAAGGCTTGAACTCGTCCTGCTCCCAAATGATTAAATAAGGCTTCCCCGAGCACGCTACGGCAGGAATTTCCCGTGCAAATAACAAATACGTTTATCATAGAGTGTTCCTTGGTTATTGCTCAATAGCCTAACACAACAGCGAAGTGTCGAGCTAGCTGAGTACGCGGGCTGACTTTTATTTTTATTGTCCTGTAAGTTTTTGGCTGAGGCCACGACTTATTAATAACTTATTATTTAAACGGAAACAAAATGACTTCCTCTCGTATTATTTTGCTGATTTTTATCGCGGCGTTTATCGGTGCTTTTTTCTACTTTGATCTAGGTCATTATTTAAGCTTAGAGACCTTAAAAGTTCAGCAATCTGCGATTGAAAATTATCGTGCCGCCAATCCAAAACTTGCAGTTGCCGTTTATATGTTGGTTTATGTGGCAGTGACAGGCTTATCTTTGCCAGGCGCTACGATTTTGACTTTAGCGGGTGGGGCAGTTTTTGGCGTGTTATGGGGAACTTTGATTGTTTCTTTTGCCTCAAGTATTGGCGCAACCTTAGCCTTTTTAGCTGCACGTTTTTTATTTCGTGACACGGTCAAAACTAAATTTGGCGCACGTCTTAAAGCAATCGATGAGGGTGTAGCAAAAGAGGGTGGTTTTTATTTGTTTACCCTACGGTTAGTGCCGGTTTTTCCTTTCTTTATGATTAATTTGTTAATGGGCTTAACAAACATGAGGTTAGGGACATTTTATGGAGTTAGTCAAATAGGCATGTTAGCGGGTACGGTCGTGTATGTGAATGCGGGTACGCAGTTAGCTAAAATTGATTCATTAACAGGTATTTTATCCCCTGCTTTATTGGGTTCATTTGTGCTATTAGGGCTGTTTCCTTTGATGGCAAAGAAGATTGTCGCAGCGATAGGAGCTAATAAAATGTATAAAAAATGGAATAAGCCAAAAAAATTCGATAACAATATCGTCGTGATTGGTGGTGGTTCTGCTGGCTTGGTAACTTCATATATTGCTTCAGCAGTTAAAGCTAAAGTGACTTTAATTGAAAAAAATAAAATGGGTGGTGATTGTTTAAACACGGGCTGTGTACCTTCCAAAGCCTTGATTAAATCGAGTAAGTTAATTTCGATGACTAAACGCTCTAAAGAATTCGGCATCAAGTCCATGCAGGCTGATTTCGAGTTTAGCGAAGTAATGGAGCGTATTCAAGGGGTGGTAAGTACTGTTGCGCCGCATGATTCAGTCGAACGTTATGCCGAATTGGGTGTTGATGTAGTGGTTGGCACGGCAAAAATTGTTTCACCTTGGGAAGTGGAAGTCACTACTGAAGACGGTGTTAAAACGATTAGTGCGCGCTCTATTGTCATTGCCGCGGGTGCGCGTCCTTTTGTGCCCCCCATTTCTGGTTTAGATAAAATTGATTATTTAACTTCAGATAATGTCTGGAACTTACGTGATAAACCACAACGTATGGTGGTGTTAGGCGGTGGGCCGATTGGTTGTGAATTAGCACAATCCTTTAATCGCTTAGGTGTGCTGGTGACGCAAGTAGAAATGGCACCACGCTTAATGATACGTGAAGACGTGGATGTATCAGATGTTGTGACGGCTAATTTCATTAAAGAAGGCATAGACGTTAAGTTAGAGCATACAGCAAAAGAATTTATCATCGAAAATGGCGAAAAAATCTTAATCGCCGAGTATAAAGGCGAGCAAGTGCGCATTCCTTTTGATCAAGTGTTATTGGCGATTGGTCGTGTCGCCAATACCGCGGGTTATGGTTTAGAAGAATTAGGCGTGCAATTATCGGATCGTCGCACAGTACAAATTAATGCCTTTCAAGAAACTAACTTCCCCAATATTTATGCCTGTGGTGATGTCTCAGGGCCGTATCAATTTACCCATACGGCAGCACATCAAGCGTGGTATGCCTCAGTTAATGCCTTATTCGGTTCCTTTAAAAAGTTTAAAACCGATTATTCGATTATCCCTTGGGCAACCTTTACCGATCCTGAAGTCGCACGAGTGGGATTGAATGAGCAAGAGGCGAAAGAGCAGGGTATTGCTTATGAAATCAGCGTGTATGGCATTGATGATTTAGACCGTGCAATTGCTGACGGCGAGGCGCATGGTTTTGTTAAAGTATTAACCGTACCCGGTAAAGATAAAATATTAGGTGTGACCATTGTTGGTGAGCATTCGGGTGATTTGATCGCAGAATTTGTCTTAGCGATGAAATATAACTTAGGCTTAAATAAAGTATTAGGCACGATTCATATTTATCCAACGATGGCGGAAGCGAATAAATATGTCGCGGGTGTGTGGAAAAAGAATCATCAGCCTGAGAAATTATTGCAGTGGGTGGCTAAGTTTCATGCTTGGAAACGTGGTTAAAACTGATCGAATAAAGAAGGGAAAGTGCCGATTATGCGTGTTGCCACTTATAATAAGTAACGCGCATAAATAACACACACATTTTCTATGACTCAATCTAATAACGAATCCCCTGAAAACTGGCTCAATGATTACGGTGATATTTTATATCGTTTTGCCTTAGCGCGGGTGCGCTCCGAAGCCACTGCCGAAGATTTAGTACAAGAAACCTTATTAGCTGGTTTTTTAGCCTTTGATAAATTTTCCGGTAACTCTACCGTCAGAACTTGGTTGGTCGGGATTTTAAAGCATAAGATTATTGATCATTATAGAAAGCACAGTCGTGAACTGACTCTACTGAATAACGATGAAAGCGCTAACGATGTCTTGGCGTATCAATTTGATCAGCAAGGCAATTGGCAGGTCGATTTAGTCGAGTGGGGCACACCCGATAAAAGCATGGACGATGAGCAATTTTGGCTCGCCTTTAATGACTGCCTGACGCGACTACCGCAACGTATGGCGGATTTATTGTTATTACGCACGGTCGATGGCTTAGAAACAGAAGAATGTTGTGCTTTATTGGGCTTTGAATCCGATAATCAATTGTGGGTAACGCTATCTCGTACTCGCGTAAAATTAAGGCAATGCCTAGAAACCAATTGGTTTAGTAAGGAATAAGATCATGTATAAATGTAAAGAAATCATAGAGCTCACGTCGAAAGGGATGGATAGCTCATTGCCTTGGGCCACACGTATGGAAATGAAACTGCATTTCTTGATGTGTAAAACCTGTAGTCAATACGCAAAGCAATTACAGTTTATGAATAAGGCCTTGGGTGCATTAGAGGGGCATTCTCACGTTCATTCTGAAAACTGCCAACTATCGGAGAGCGCAAAACAGCGGATTGCTAAAAAAATGCAGCAAGCTAAAGAAACAGTAAAATAATGAAACTTTGGATTAGTCTCGCTTTTTGTAAAGATATCTTCTTCTATTCGCTAAAAATGGCGATCTTAGTCGGTACGCTGTTGATGCTCATTAATTATGGGAGTATTTTGTGGGCGAGAGGCTATTTATTGCTAGATGAAATCTTGAGAATTTTACTCACTTATCTAGTGCCTTATTGTGTTTCTACCTGTACCAGTGTGGCGGCTTATAAGCGGCATCATCCTGAGCTGAGATAAATGCCCCTCATGATGATTGAAAAAGAAGTGTTTTTGCAAGTACTAAGCGACCTATGCACTAGTCAGCACCAAACGAGCTGTTTGATTTTTGCGGAAATTAATAATGCCACACAGGTGGCGAGTTTTCTCCAAGGGTTTGCTGCCGAGCAACAATTAATTAGCCAAGTAGAGCAGTTTATTGCGCAGGAAATCGCTCATTACCCACAAGCCATCTTTGGTAAATTGGAGCATAACCGTTTTGGTCTGATTATGCCTAAAACCACCGCTGAAAGTGTCGTGATCGCAGAGCAATTAGTAGATGCGTTAGATAAGCAAAGTATTACTGTAGAGGGTAAGCGCTATTACCCTAAGCTGTATTGTGGTATCACGCCTTTAACGCCCGACTATGATGATCCAAAATTCGCATTTGCTGCGGCGGATGTGGCTTTGCATGAGGCTCGCCTTACTGGTGGTAGTATTGTTAAATTGTTCAAACCTGATGCGCCAAAATTAGAAAACTATCGGCGGGCTTTACGTTTACTACCGGTTATCAGGGAAGGTTTGTTGAATAAGTCATTTGTATTATTTGCACAGCCTATTGTGTCACTTGGTGTTAGCTCTACAGCAAAAAAAATGGAGGTCTTATTACGCTATCAAGATGGAGAAGGCAACATCCATGCGCCGTATCCCTATTTATCAGCCGCTGAATTATTCCATGTCAGCCGAGAGATCGATCTTTATGTGGTGCATCAATTTTGCCAGTTTATGCAGACTAATAAAGATAAGGAAACCGTTTATTCCTTAAATATTGCAGGTAATGCTGTGCGCTATCATCAGTTTTTTGACTACGTAAAAGAGCAATTTGAACGTTATCAAATAAATACCAAACAAGTCTGTTTTGAAATGACTGAAAATGTCGCAGACCAAGATATGGAAGATGCAACAGTATTAATGCGCAGGCTCAAACAGGAGTTAGGCTGTCAGTTATCTTTGGATTATATCGGTGTAGGTTCGAGTAATTTAGCCACAATGCCGAAGTTTAATGTTGATTATATGAAGATTGATGGATCTTATATTCGTAACTTTCTGGCAGATTCTTATTCTGAATTAGTCGTGCGTTTTATTGCTGAAGCCGCAAAATTAGAGGGCAAGCAAACGGTTGCAGAATTTGTGGAAACGCCAGCTCAGTTAGAACGGCTACGTAAAATAGGCGTAGATTATGGGCAGGGTTATTTATTGGGGAAGCCTAGCCTGTTATTTGAGCCCGCCAAGTGATTTGTTTTTAGTATCCAATACTAATTATAGGGAGTTACTTTAAAAGTGAATAAATAGCAGAAAGTTAAAATAAACGCTTGACCGGAAGTGATAAAGCGGTAAAATAGCCAGCTCTTCAACGCTCCGGTGCTGAAGGGCGAAGGGGTTTTTAGTCGGATTTTGTTCTTACTTAGTTTGTTTAACTTCCTCGGATTTAGATTGAAAAATAAAAGCTTGACCATTTAGTTTTATTGGTTATAATGGTCGGCTACTTAACGGATTAATTGTTAAGGTTGAGCTCTTCGGGGTTCGGTTGGTGTTTGTTGTTAGGTTGTTTGTTTCTCGTGTTGGCTTTGTTTTTTTGTTGGCCGCCTCGAAAACTTCCTGAAAATAAAGATTGACACAATGAGTTGGCTCTGTATAATGGTCGAGCTCAACAGGACGGAATACTTCTTCCCTCCTCGCTCTTTAAAAACTTAATCGAAATAATTTGTTGTGGGTACTTGTAGAGATTATTGTGCATGATATAAATAATCGATATAAGAATCTACATCGTTAATCTTCGGATTAACAAACGTAAATTCTGACAATCGAAACAAAGATTGGTGGCACATCTGATGATGTCACAAAATGATTTTAAACTGAAGAGTTTGATCATGGCTCAGATTGAACGCTGGCGGTATGCTTAACACATGCAAGTCGAACGGTAACAGGCTAGCTTGCTAGCGCTGACGAGTGGCGGACGGGTGAGTAACGCGTAGGAATCTGCCTATTAGTGGGGGACAACATGGTGAAAACCATGCTAATACCGCATACGCCCTACGGGGGAAAGCGGGGGATCTTCGGACCTCGCGCTAATAGATGAGCCTGCGTTAGATTAGCTAGTTGGTGAGGTAATGGCTCACCAAGGC
>ENA-OSET01002301-OSET01002301.1-sediment-metagenome-genome-assembly--contig:-NODE-2301-length-18592-cov-7.888091_pt1 | contig 18592 bp, 16 predicted proteins | sample MGYA00237882_ERZ534229 | MGnify/ENA primary metagenome ERZ534229 (study PRJEB26408, sample SAMN06266212) | sediment metagenome | isolation source: Hudson Canyon methane seep mesocosm | place... | reverse complement strand
GGAAAAACCTCAATTACAGCAATGATTTTACATGTACTACAAAATCTAAATATTGATTGCGATTATATGGTTGGTGCTCAATTAGAAGGATTTGATACCATGGTAAAACTAACTCATGATGCTCCAATAATTATCTTAGAGGGTGATGAATACCTTAGTTCACCAATTGATAGAAGACCAAAATTTCACCTTTACAAACCACATATAGCGGTTCTTAGTGGAATTGCTTGGGATCACATTAATGTATTCCCAACTTTTGAAATGTATGTTGATCAGTTTAGAATATTTAAAAATATGGTGAGTGATACGCTTATTTATTGCTCAGAAGATGAAGAATTATGCAAATTGACGAAAGAAGAAACAAATTGCAAACTAATACCTTATTCTACTCCAAAACATGAGATAAAAAATGGAATAACAACTTTAAAAAATACTAAGTTATTAATTTTTGGAAACCATAATTTACAGAACCTGAATGCTGCTAAGTTAGTTTGTAAAGAACTTGGAGTAAATGAAAAAGATTTCTTTAAGCAAATTGCTAGTTTTAAAGGTGCCAGTAAAAGATTAGAATTAGTTAAACGAACAGAAACATCTGCACTTTATAAGGATTTTGCTCACTCTCCATCCAAGTTAAAAGCAACTTCCTCTGCTATGAAAAAGCAGTTTGAAAATAGAAAATTAGTTGCATGTATGGAACTCCATACTTTTAGTAGTTTGAATGATGAATTCTTAGCGCAATATAAAGGAAGTATGGACACTCCTGACACAGCAATTGTGTATTTTAGCCCGGAAGCAATAGCACATAAAAAGTTAGAACCAATTACAAAGCAACAAGTACACTCTGCTTTTAATAGAGAGGACTTATTAGTTTTTACAGATTCAGAAAAGTTAAAAGATTACTTAAAATCTCAAAATTGGGAGAATCAAAACTTACTAATGATGAGTTCTGGTAATTTTGATGGAATGAGTTTTGATGAATTAGTTTAAGTAATTAATAATGCATCTGGATTTATTAATGCAATGAATAATACAATTATCAATAATCCAATAATTCCAAAACCTATATAAGCTAAAATCTTCTCAATGCCTGTATATGCACTCCAAGGCTTATAAAAGGTACCATATTTTTTCTTGTATTGGAAACTTCTAAAAACAGAGACACCTATTATCACAGCCAATAACATAAAATATCCTGAAGAACCTGGCTCTGGCTCAGTAGTTTTATCTAATACTGGAAAAGAAGCATAAATTACTTTTGTAAGTATAATAAAGAAAATTAAAAGTTGTTTTTTCATCTTTTAAATAGTAAACAAATATAAACAATAAAAATAAAGTGTTATGCAATGCATAGCAAATACACTATTGTTTAATAACTTTGTAGATATGAAGTGTCTAATTACCTTTTTACTTTTACTTATAAGTAATATTACTTTTAGCCAGAATACATTTAGTTATTTAGGTACACTTTTATTAAGTAATAATACACCTATTAGTTTTCAATTAGAACTTGAAGAACAAAATGGCATTGTAAATGGGTATTCCATCACCAATATAAATACACCTGATGAAACCAAAAGCGAGATAAGTGGTTTGTATTTCAAATCAGATAATTCTTTTCAATTGCAAGAAACTCAGATTTTACAAACCTCATCAGAAGCACCCTTAAACACTTTCTGCTACATCAATATGAATTTAGCATTTAAAGGAAAGTTTGGTTCTAAAAGGTTAGAAGGTACTTTTATAGGAAATTTTCTGGATAGCACACAATGTGCTAGTGGTAAAATTATTTTGATGAAGAAATCAAAAATTGAAAAGAAAATAAAAAATATAAAAAAGAAAGTTGCAAAAAAATATAATAAAAAGTATGCTGACACTACCCTAATTAAAAGGACAGAAATTTTAAAAGATGGAGATGATTTCACTATAAACTGGGAAAGCAATAAAGTAAAACTATACATCTGGGATGCAAACCAAGAAGATGGTGACAAAATCACTTTAAAAATAAATGGAGATATTATTTTAGATGATTTTGAAACGAAAAACAAAAGAAAGAAACTCAAATACCAATTAGAAGATGGCGAAAATATTATTGAGATAACTGCAACCAATCTTGGAGCATCACCACCAAATACTAGTAGAATTGAATTAGTTGACAGCAAAACTAAATATCCAATCATCACTCAATTGGAACTAGGAAAATCAGCAATAATTAAAATTGTAAAATAAAAAACCCTCTACTTAAAAGTAAAGGGTTAATTTTTAAAGTGAACTTGGAGGGATTCGAACCCCCAACCTCCAGAGCCGTAATCTAGTGCACTATCCAGTTATGCTACAAGTCCAAATTGGCTGCAAATATAATTTATTTGAACTATTCTAATTTAGTTTCTTAAAGAATTTCAACATCTAATCCGTACAGAGATAAATCCTCTTGTAACGGAATTAAATCTTCAGTTTTTCCAATTGCAATTTCACAACTTCCTTTGTAGTGAACTAAAACTGCACACTGCTCTGCCTGAATAGGATCATGATCACAAATTGCAACTAAGCAATCAATTACATGATCAAAAGTATTGTAATCATCATTGATTAAAAACAATGCTTTTTCTGCTACTTTACTAGAAGAAGTCTTTGGTGTATATTTAGGAGTCTTTTTCATCATTATTTATTTTTACCAAATATAACTTTTGTTTCCTCACCTCTAATTAAACGTTCAATATTTTTTTGGTGAGTTATTAACGATAAAATAGGAACAAAAATTGCAAACAAATTTAAGGACTCATTAGTTGAATTAAGTACAATCATTACAAAAAATGGAAAAGCTATAGATGCTATAATCGATCCTAGAGAAACATACTTTGAAATTAAGAAAACGACTACAAATACACCAAAAGAAAAAAGAGCAGCCCAGGGGTTCAAACCAATTAAAAGTCCCATCATAGTAGCAATCCCTTTACCACCCCTAAAACCAGTATATACAGGAAATAAATGACCAATAACAGCAGCAATTCCAAACGCCAATTGATTCTCAAAAAATAATTCTGGAGAAAGCTCAGTTACGTTACTAATAAAATGAACATAGTATACAGCTAACCACCCTTTAAAGATATCCATGAAAAGTACCGGGATTCCAGCCCCTTTTCCTAAAACTCTAAAAGTATTTGTTGCTCCTGCATTTCCACTTCCATATTCCCTAACATCAGTTTTATAGAAAGTCTTACCAACCCAAACTGCAGAAGGAAAAGCCCCAGTTATATAAGCAAGCAAGACAAATAATATGATTTCTATAGTTATCATTTAAAGTTCGGCAAGATAGTAATTAATACTTTTTCTTAGCTTGTTTCAAGAACTTCTCAGTAATGTCTTCAGGAGCAATCATATAACGGTAAGCAGGAGCGCCTTTTGTGCGATCTGCTTTTCTTTTACCATCAGGAACAGAAAGAATTGCAGCATTAAAATCTGGATTAGTTGACCAAGAACGCATCACCCCAAATTTGTATTGGAAATAATACTCGTCATAAAATTCTGTAGTTAAATAAATAGTTAGAACATCAGAATTTTGTCCCTTTTCAATAATAATATAACCATCAACTAACGAATTAACTTGTTTATCCAAAACACTTCCTACACCAATATTTCCTTTTGACACAAATGCTTTATTTTCATTATCCCACTTAAAATTAGTTTTAGCAAAAACAATAGAATGTTTCATCTCATTAGGGAATTTTGAGAAATCATCTTTCATTTCTAAATCAACTAAAAGCACCTCCCCTTTTTCCTTGCCAAGAACTCTTTTTAAATTCATTGAGAATTTATCATCATACTCAAACATATCATCTCCAGGCGCATCATACAAATCTTGCCCCATAATCTGCAATGCCTCTTCTGAAAATAAAAAATCAAGCATAAAGAATCCATCTAACTCAGTTTTTTGAGAAGCAATATCATGAGTAACATTACCAACATTTAAGGCTTTGATTTGCCCTAAATCTAAATTCCAATCCATCACCCCTTGCCCTTTAGTTTTACATGTTTTATCATACAAGGTGTAATAGTTTGATAAAGAATCAGGACCCCCGATAATATATGCAAATTGTTTTTTATCATATCTTAAAGTAGAAGAAGCTGATAAAATATCGAAATCAAGAGCTTTTCTTTTTTTCTCACTCATAAATGTAGAATAAAAATTTGTTGAATCAAAATTCATAACCAATGCTGATGAAAGTAAATCCTTCTTATCATTATAGATTTTCTCATCTAAAGCAAACACTATATTCTTAGGGTCTATTTCAGACTTGAATTTAATCCATGATTTATCAAGTAAATCACAAGAATGATTTGCCATAAAATAACCATCAAAAGTTAAGTTCTTTTTATCAGCAATTAAATCAACACTACCTTTGAAATCAAATTTACTATCAATATGAAACACTTTATCTGTAGCAACATCTCCCCTTGCAAGAGTAATAGTATCAGTCCCTACTCTAATCTCTTTAAAAAATATTTGCTGTTCATTATTCATAGCATCTTTATAAGTATAATCACCATTGGCAGTATAATTATGTGCTGATTTAATATCAACAGTAGCATTAGTGAAAATATGGTATTCAGTTAAATCATCTGCAATAATAGTTGCTCCAAATAGCGTTTGAATAACTGCATTTTTAGCAACTGTTACAATTCCAGAATCAGGATTAATAACAGCATCCGCAACAAGAATTTCTTCAACTCCTTCTGTGTTTATTATATAGTCTTTAAGACTGTAAGTAGCAGTTTTTGCAGTAAACATTAAAGAGTCTTGCGCAGGATGAACAGATACAAAATCAGAACCTTTACCCTCAGCAACAACTTCATCACCCAGAGTAAACAATTCATCATCCATTGCCCATCTCAGCTTATCAATATAAGAGATGTATTTATTAGCAGGAAACTCAACATATGAATTACCACCATTTGAATAAAACAGTCCTTCACGGGTTTTCAAATCAATATGTGACCTTAGATTATTTGCTTTAATTGCAGTGTTTTTTGAATCATCAAACACCTGAAGATTAGCGTCTTCTGAGCCAAACCAATTTGCATTAAAGGTAAATGCCTCTGCATCAACATCAGCTTTATCTAATGACATAATACCTCCCCCAGAAAGTGCAGTAGGTTGTAGTAATAAATCTCCTTTAAATGTAGCTTGATCATGATAAAAATCAAAAACATCTTTAGTTTGATAAACCTCTAGCCTATCGTTATATGGCTCAAAGTGAGTATAAGTTTCAGTGTTTTTTACATCAGGAAATTCAATTCCACTAGCAACTTCAGTAAGAGCAAAACTTTGTGTATAAAAATTAGTAGAATCAGGGAAAAAGAAAATTTCTTCAGCAGATGCTTTTGATGTTAAATATGAAAAGTCTCCACTTCCTTTTAATCCTTTATGGCTCAAATGAATATCATTATTATACTTTCCTTTTCCACCATAAATATCAAATCCATCAGCTGGTGTTTTTCTAGTAAACCCTAACGAATAATCATCTTGCAATCTTAAAGTATCATCAAATATGGGGAAGATTCCTGCTGATTCAAACACACCTGCAAACCACAATCCTTTTCCTGTGTAATTATCTAAGCTATCAATTTCAAAGGGCTGTAAATGAAAAGAGAAATTATCTCTTTTATAAACTCCATCATAAATAGAATTCCTATCATAATAAGCGTAAGAATCCTCAAACGACCTAAAGATTGGGAACTCAGGAAAACTATCTTTTCTAACCCCTGATTTATTTGTTGGATCATCAATAATTAAATCACCAGTTACTGCTTCAATAACTGTTCTAACTGGAGTTAAAATTTCATCACCATACATGTCTTTTTTAATAGGATGTACAGGGACTGAAAGCTGAACAGAATCAATTTTATTCAAATCAACTTTAAATTCATCATAGTGAAAAAAGAAATCTCTTCCGAAAAGATTTAACCTCCCTTTACCCGCATAAACCTGACCGTTAAATACAAAATCTCTATTTTTCTTTACCACAAGTAAGCCATCTTTTGGATATAAATAAACAGCTCTTTCTTGGCTTAATTCAATCTTATGAATCCCTAAGATATTTAAGTCTTTCGTTTTAATATTTAAAGTAGCATTTACCAAATTCTTATCAGGAGTTTTGTACTCTCCCTCTGAGATTATTGAATTGAAAGTTATAACATCATAATCCCCAATTTCTGATGCTGCATTAATATAATTATACAACTTTGGAAGAACTGTAATTCGCTCCTCACCAAAATCATAAAAGATAAACCCATCATTAGCCAATTGAATAAGATAATGCTGAATTTGAACAATAGGAAAACGAGAGAATTTCGCAAAATCCTCAACATAGAATTTTTCTTCTTGCTTTGCTCTAACATAATTATTAACCAAAAACAATGGGTGAATTGCATCAATCCCTTGCATAGATTCAAATTTCTGTTGCAGAAACCTGTCAACAGACTCAAATTCAACCCTGGATTCAGCTGTTCCTGGTAAAGAACCGAAAGCTATAATATCACCATCAATATTCCATTGTAAAAGTTCAAAATCCATAGTTACATTATGGTAAGTATTTAACATTGGAGCTCCAGAAATCCCATTAGAATTTCTATAAAGTTGCAACTGTCTTTTGCTGTCAATATACTTAAACTGCAAATTAGCATGATAAATCGAATCACCATCAAAATATATTTTAACACCAGCTTCTTGTGATGAGATACGATCAGGCTTTAAACTAAAGCGATTTGCATTTGCAATAAAAACATCTTTACCATCTCTTTTAAATACGATTTTTGCTTCAGCATACTTTCCTCCATCAGCTATAAACTCTTTACCTTGCATTTTATAACCACCTCTATAATCTACATTTGGGAAAATATCTTTAAGCTCTATATTTTTACTATATGAAGTGAATTTAGGATAATTTTTAGCTTGTTTTCCTTTAGAGACTTTATTGACTACTTGCCCAACAATTGGAGTATTAAAAATATATTTATTCCAAAAAGTAGCAGAATCTGAAACAAGAACACTTTTTCGTGTGTCGATTTTATATGATTTAATCTCAGCATAAATTGAGTCCTTTGACATTCCTTGAGATTCCCAGTTTATCACCCCATTTTTACCAAACCATTCGGTAGAAACAAAATAATACTTACCTTTTGTTCCAAAGATATCATAAGAACCACCCTCAGCTGAACAATTTAAATCGAAAGGATTGTTAAAAACAATAACTGGTTCAATCATTTCAAAAGTAAATTTATAATCTGCCTTACCTACATTCCAGGATGCAGATTTACTTTCACGCAAAATATTATTCGATACTAAATCAGAAGAAAATGAGAAAAACATAGCCAATTTTTTGGTTGTTGTTTCAGCTAAAGTCTCTTGAACTACATTTAACCATTCAGGAAGCATTGTTTCTCCCTTAGCATGATTATCAACAAGAATTAAAGCAGCTAAAAACTCCTGAAAATGAGGCTTAGCACGCAATCTTTTCTTTAGCATCTTATCAGAAACCTGCATAATAATCTCTTTTTCAGATATTGCTAAAACTTCAGATTTCTTCTTAAATTGTTTAAAAACTGATTTTAAATCCGAATTATCAGTTGCATTCATAAAACCCTCCAATTCAACTAAAAATACTGGGAAGTCTTGAGTGAATTCTTTAACCCTTCCTTTCTTTTGAGCAAAAGAACTCAAAGAAAACACAAGAGTTAATACTAAAAGTACTAAGCTCTTTTTAAATGTAACATTTGCCATTTGTTTTTATTTTTTAAAACAACTAATTCCAGCCCAAGTTGCTTTGATTTATCTAAAATTAAAGGAACATCCTCCTTAAAAAAGCCACTGAATAAAATTTCTGATTTATCTTCCATTGCCCCCACATAAGTTTCTAAATCATTTAAAATTATATTTCTATTGATATTTGCCAATATAATCTTAAATTTTGAGTCTCCAATTGCATCTGCATCACCATGAATAAAATCAATATTATCAACATTATTTAACATTGAATTCTCCTCAGAATTCTCTACAGCCCACTCATCAAAATCAATTCCAACTAATGATGAAGCTCCTAATTTTGAAGCAAGAATTGCTAACACACCCGTACCACAACCCATATCCAGAACTGATTTTTCTTTAAAATCAAGATTGAACATCTCACTCATAATAAGGGATGTTGTTTCATGATGCCCAGTACCAAATGACATTTTTGGTGTGATAATAATTTCATGATCAACATCTGGTATTTCATCATGAAAGTGTGCTCTAATCACACATTTATCATTAATTGTTACAGGAGCAAAATTACTTTCCCACTGCTTGTTCCAATTTTCTTGTTTTACTTTATTAATTGTAAAACTAAGTTCAGTAGTTTTTGAAATATCATTAAGAATTTCACAAACTAAATCTTCTTTTAATAAGTGAGATTGTACATATGCTTTTACTCCATTTTCATCCTCAGAGTAGGACTCAAAATCAATTTCATTCAATCTAGCAACCACAATTTCAGCAAATGGATTTACTTCACTCAACTTGATATTTACTTCAGTATATTCCATTAAAAAGATTGTGTAATTGCAACAAAATCATCAGCATTTAATGATGCCCCACCAATTAATCCCCCATCAATATCTTTTTGAGAAAAAAGCTCAATTGCATTGTTTGGCTGACAACTTCCACCATATAAAATTGAAGTGCTTTCTGCTACTTCATTTCCGTATTTCTCAACTAATAAATTTCTGATAAATGCATGCACTTCTTGTGCCTGATCAGTACTTGCAGTAACCCCAGTACCAATTGCCCATATTGGTTCATAAGCAATTACAATATTTTTAAACTCCTCAACTGAAAGGTGAAATAAACTCTCTGATATTTGGGATTTAATCCAGTCAAAATGAACCCCATTTTCTCTTTGTGCTAAACTTTCTCCACAACAGAAAATTACTTTTAAATCATTTGCAAATACTTGTCCTACTTTAGTTTTTAAAAGCTCATTTGTTTCAGTAAAATTTGTTCTTCTTTCTGAGTGTCCTAAAACAACATATCTTGCACTACAAGATGCTATCATACTAGCAGAAACCTCTCCAGTAAAAGCACCTTTTTCATTTGCACTACAATCCTGTGAAGCAGCAACTACCTTAGGGATATCAGTACACATTTTTGCTACTTTATGCAAATAGACAAATGATGGAGCAAGTATTACATGGGTTTTATTATCTACAGGTAATTTACTCAGCACATCTTCTACTAAAGCTAAACCTTCTGCTCTATTCAAATTCATTTTCCAGTTTCCTGCTACTATATTCTTTCTCATATTAACTTATTCTTATTCGGGGGTCGAGCCACCCATATATTAAATCGACTATTATATTTATGATTACAAAAATTGATGCAATAAACAGCACTGAACCCATTACCACTGGCAAGTCCATTTTATTTAAAGCATCAACTATTTCTTTTCCTATTCCGTTCCAAGCAAAAATATATTCCACAAAAACGGCCCCTGCTAAAAGTGAAGCAAACCAACCCGAAACGGCAGTTACTACAGGATTCAAAGCATTACTCAAAGCATGTTTAAAAATTACAGTAAATTTACTTAAACCCTTTGCTGTTGCAGTTCGCACATAATCCATTGAAAGCACTTCTAGCAATGAATTTCTGCATAACTGAATAATCACTGATAGTGGGCGAATACCCAAGGTTATTGCTGGCAGAATTAGATTTTTAATTTGCAAGAATGAACCTCTACCATAATCATCCACTTCATACAAACTACCTGTCATATTTAGCCCAGTATAGTTGTGCAGTACAAAACCAAACAACCATGCAATAATGATAGATGCAAAAAAGGAAGGTAAGGACATTCCTAACACTGAAATAAATAAGATTACCTTATCAATAAAAGTATCCTTGTACAGTGCAGAAAACACCCCTAGAATTAAACCCAAGAACAAAGCAATACCAATGGAAGAAAGTGCTAACACAAAAGTATTTTTAAAAGTATTCCCAAGTATTGAAGTGACAGAAGTTCCTTTACGCACAAATGATTCTCTTAGATATGGAACCTTAAAAACAAGGGTGTAATCAGCAATTGAAAATAGTTCTGAATATTGATATTTCCCACTCATCAAAGAGGTAAAAGCAGTTGTACTATTATGATGAATTGAAAGTGGCAAAACATCATTAAGGTATAAAGCATATTGCTCCCCAACTGAACGATCAAAAGCATACTTTTGCTTGATAACAGCCAACTGATTAGCATCTTCACGCTTATCCAACATCATACGAGCAGGATCGCCAGGCAGTACATTAAACAAAAAGAAAACTACTGTAAGTACCCCCCATAAAACTAGGATACCATATGTTATCTTTTTTGTAATGTAAGCAACCACAATTTATTCAAATAATTTTTTAAAGTCTTTGGCTTTAGTAAAGTCATTTATAGTCACTTTCTCTCCGGTTATCTCATCATACTTTGTAGTGTATGTGGATGGAAAAGCATTCGCACCCGTACCATCATAAAAACGGATTTGATTTCCGTTATCTAAATAAATAACAGCAGGATTTCCGTAATCATAACCTAGTATCTCAAGGTAAGAATTGATTGCATCATCATCATTATTAAAAGGTAATACTTGGTGAGAATATTCTCTACCTGCATAAATAAAAAATTCAGGAATTCTATCTGCTTCAGAATCAGAAAATATAATATGTATTTCAGGGAAATACGAAATAGAATCAGATAGTTGATTTAATGATTTTGCAGCATCCATACAATGTTCACATCCTGCATCAAAAAAGCACAATATCTTTTTTCCCTCATTAATATCCATATCAGAAACTACATGCTCAGAAAAACTAGAAACTTGTTTATTTTTACCTACTGTTTGAACGGGCAATAAAGCAAACATTAACAACATTATTGATAAGAACTGTATGCTTAATTTCGAACAACTATTATCTTTATCATCAGGAGTGTTTTTATACAAGAACCCTAAAACACCAATAGTAATTATGTTTTTAATTAAAGCTTGTAAAGGCGACATAGGAATCAATTCACCAAAGCAACCACAGTTTTCGCTATCCCCTAAAAATATAGAATATGCTAAATGTAAACTAAACACAAAAATCATAATAATTGAAGTAGGAATAACTAGTTTTTTAAGGTAGTTTTTCTGTAAAATAGCAAAAGCAATAAAAAACTCAATTGCTATAATGAAACGTGAAAAATAAGGTGCTAGCCCTTCTGATAATCCCATAGGAATTAACTGACCTTCTTCAAATACTTTTGTAATCCCATACATTGGTGTTGGGTACAACTTTGCAACTGCTGAAAGCAAGAATAGTGCTGACACTAGCACGCGAATAATTAGTGGTAAGTTCTTTTTCATAATATTATTTATTTTCTAATTTGATTAACGCAAAAACGGCATAGTTTAGCATATCTAAATAATTTGCATCTACTCCTTCTGATATTAGTGTTGCTCCATGATTATCTTCAATTTGCTTTACCCTAAGGATTTTTTGCAGGATTAAATCAGTTAAAGAGCTCACACGCATATCTCTCCAAGCCTCACCATAATCATGATTTTTAGCAATCATTAACTCCTTTGCAATATTAGCATGTTTACTAAAGATGTTCATAACCTCATTGTAATCCAAATCCTCAGCCAAATCAGAAACACCTAAATCAAATTGAATAAGGCCAATTACTGCATAATTTACAATTCCAACAAACTCATTAGAAATATCCTCTGCAATTTTTTGTTCTCCCTTTTGTTCTATTGACCTAATTCTTTGTGCTTTTATGAAAATCTGATCAGTTAATGAGCTGATTCTTAGTATCCTCCAAGCACTCCCATAATCTTTCATTTTCTTAGCAAAAATGTCCTCACATTTTTTTATTATTGAATCGTATTCTGCAATTGTTTTTTCCATAAAGTGTAAACAGTTAATAAAGCCGAAATATACAGCAATTATGAGCGCAAAAGAAAATATCATCAAAACCAATTCCGCCATCTTTTCAACAAAAGATGCAGTTGTAATGGGAATATTAAACCTTACTGATGATTCTTTTTTTGATGGTGGAAAATACTCAAATAAAGAAGAAATAATTGCTAGATGTAAAACAATGCTAGATGAGGGAGCATCAATAATTGATATTGGCGCTCAATCATCACGCCCAGGAGCCACACAAGTATCAGCTAAAGATGAACTAAAAAAGCTTTTACCAATTATTAAATTGTTAAAAAATACTTTCCCTAATATTATAATTTCTGTTGATACATTTTGGGCAGAAACAGCAAAAAAAACAATTTTAGCTGGTGCAGATATAATAAATGATATATCAGCAGGAAATATGGATAAAAAAATGTTTAATGTTATTGCAAAACACAACATTCCTTACATAATAATGCATATGCAAGGGACACCTCAATACATGCAAAAAAACCCAACATACAATAATGTTGTTAATGAGGTGGTAAATTATTTTGATGAGAAAATCATGGAACTAAAATCTCTAAATATAAGCACTATTATTATTGATCCTGGTTTTGGTTTCGGAAAAACTTTAGAACACAATTATCAGTTATTAAATAATTTAAATGCATTTAAAAAGTTCAATCTTCCTCTATTAGTTGGCGCTTCACGGAAATCTATGATTTACAATTTACTAGATACAACAGCTGATAACGCACTGAACGGAACAACAATAACAAATACTATGGCTTTATTAAATGGAGCAAACATATTAAGGGTGCATGATGTAAAGCAAGCTATAGAGTGCATTAAAATTACTACATTCGCAAAAAATAATTGTTAATGGAATTTCTTCAAATTGGCTTTATTGAACTGATTGATATTGCGCTAGTTGCAATATTAATCTATCAACTTTACAAAATAGTAAAAGGTACGGTTGCAATAAATATTTTTATTGGTTTAGCAGCCATTTACCTCTTATGGAAAGTAGTATCAGCTTTTAATTTTCAGCTTTTAAGCGAAATATTAGGACAATTTATTGGTGTTGGTGTTATCATACTTGCTATTGTTTTTCAACAGGAATTAAGAAAATTCTTAATGATGATTGGAAAGGGTAAGGTTATGAAAAACAAAGGACTATTTAAATTCAATTTTAGTGTAGAACACGATAATCACCTTAATACGCATGCCATTGCAAAAGCATGTGAAGATATGGCCAAAACTAAAACAGGTGCTATTATGGTAATTACTCAAATGGATGATTTAGCCGTATTTGCAGAAGGCGGTGTAGAAATGAATGCAGAAATTTCAGTCCCTATGATTGAAAGTATCTTCTATAAAAACAGCCCACTACATGATGGTGCTGTAATAATAAGAAATAATAAGATTATAAGCGCAAGGTGCGTATTGCCTGTAAGTAATAATGAAGATTTCCCTGGGCACTTAGGAATGAGACATAGAGCTGCTGTAGGAATTACTGAAGAAACTGATGCTGTAGCAATTATTGTTTCGGAAGAAACTGGTGAAATTACTTTTGTAAAAGATGGAGAACTTTTTACTAAAAGAACTGCCGAGCAATTAGAACAATTCTTAAATAGAATATTTACTCAGAAACAATAAATTTCTTAGAAAATCCTCTTTCCAAAAATCTAAAATTTACAATATACATTCCTTGTGCTTTTGGCTGTACATCTTCCCAATAAAATGGAGAATAGAATTTCCCTTTACTAATATATTTTCCATCAATTGTATAAATTGCATAATTAACCTCTACTTCCTTATTTGATGTAAAATAAAAATCATTATCAAAAATTTCAAAGTCAAAATCATCAAAGAAAGACATAAAAGCCTCAAAATAATCAGGAACACCATAACCAAACTGATCATCAGGATTTAAATATCTATCTGCTGATTTATAAATAGCATCCTTAACTGCAGTAGGAGTTTGATTAGGCTGAGCTCCCCATAAACAAGCTACCATTCCAGCCGTAATAGGAGAAGAAAATGAAGTTCCGTTTCCTGTTCGGACAGTATCAGAAGATGAAATAATAACAGTGTTTTTTCCTTGAGCAACAACATTTGGCTTTACTGCTCCATCAGCATTTGGCCCATAAGAACTGAAAGAAGCAAACTCCTTATTCTCATCAACTGCTCCAACCGATAAAACATCAAAATTATCAGCAGGAGCACCTATATAATGCCAACTTGAACTCCCTGAATTTCCAGCAGAATTCACCACAATAATTCCTTTAATACATGCTATACCAGCACCTATACTTATAGGAGTAGTTTTACCATCCATTTCAGCATATCTATGATTTTGTAGCGTATCATCAAAAGTAGTATAACCCAATGATGAATTGATAATATCAGCCCCAGAACTATCAGCAAATTCAGCAGCACAAACCCACATGTATTCCTCAATTAAATTCTCAGAAAAAACATCTTCAGTTCTTAATAAAATATAATCAGCATCAGGAGCAGCACCAATCATTTTGCCACTTTTCTTTGCCCCCATAGTACTTAACACCATCATTCCATGAGTATGATCATCAAATACATTAGTATTGCCATCTACAAAATCATAAGTAGCTAGAATTTGATTTTGAATATCTGCAAAAACCTCTAATTCATCAACTTTATAAAAACCTGCATCAATAACAGCAATAGTCATTCCTTCACCTGCAAAACCCTTTTCATGTAACTTATTCCCACCTAACATTTCTAACTGATTATAAGCATCACCATAATCTATAACATCATAATTAATATTCCATTTTTTACCTACTATTTTAGAGTTCTGCCAACTGCCAAAACCAATAATAGTATCTATAAATTGATGATTTAATGATTCTACAAGCAAATTATCAAAAGTAGAAACCACCACCCCATTAAACCATTTCAATTTATTTTCTATAGTAATTCCTGCAAATTGTAAAGCCGTAACATATTCTATATTAACAGGCAAATCAGTACTATCAATAGGGATAGCAAACAACTGGCGTTTGTTAATTGTTTTTTGAGAAAGAAACTCCTCAGGAGTATTTAAACTAAAAGTTGTATTTGCTTTATTTTTGAAAGAAACAAAGTATCTAAAAGCACCATCTTGTGCAAACAAAATTGATGGAAACATTAAGATAATCAGGAGGTTTTTCATTTTTTAAAACTACATCAATTCCTCATCAATAGCTAAGTTCTGTAAAAATAAAATTGAATTTTCTATATCATTATGCAGTAATCTATCATCTGCTAAAAAAGGAACTTCATCTCTATAAACATCTAAAATACCTTCTATAAATTCAGATGATTTTGCATTTCTAAATGCAATACCTTGAGTAGCATTAAGAAGCTCAATAGCTAAGATACGCTCAGTATTCTGGGCAACCTTATATAATTTTGTAGCTGCATTTGCTCCCATACTTACATGATCTTCTTGTCCGTTTGATGAAACTATAGAATCAACTGAAGTAGGTGTACACAATTGCTTATTTTGACTTGCAATACTTGCTGCTGTATATTGTGGAATCATCATCCCTGAATTAAGTCCTGGTTCAGCAACTAAAAATGCTGGCAAACCTCTTAGTCCTGAAATTAACTGATAAGTTCTTCTTTCTGAGATAGAGCCTAATTCTGAAAGTCCGATTGCTAAATAATCCATTGCCATAGCCAAAGGCTGCCCATGGAAATTACCACCAGAAATTACTTTATCCTCACTAATAAAAATGGTGGGATTATCCGTTACAGAATTTATCTCAGTTGTAAATACATCCTTTACATGAGCAATTACTCCTTTACTAGCACCATGAACTTGTGGCATGCACCTGAAAGAATAAGGATCTTGAACATGCTCCTTCTCCCCTTCTTGAATTTCACTTCCAGCTAAGAAATCACGGATATTTTCAGCCGTTTTTAATTGTCCTTTATGAGGACGCACCAAATGAATTAACTCATCAAAACATTCATTTCTTCCATCAAATGCTTCTAAGGAAATCGCACCAATCATATCTGCCATGTAGGATAATTTCTGAGATTTTAACAAACTCCAAACCCCATAAGCACCCATAAACTGAGTGCCATTAAGTAAGGCTAAACCTTCTTTAGATTGCAAGGCAATTGCCTCCCAACCATTCGATTTCATAATAGTTTTTGTTTCTACTTCCTCTCCATCAACAATAACTTTTCCTTCTCCTAAAAGAGGTAAAGAAAGATGAGCCAAAGGTGCTAAATCACCACTTGCCCCTAAACTACCTTGCTGATAAATTACTGGAAGAATGTTTTTATTGAACATTTCAATAAGGCGTTCAACCGTTTTCAATTGTACTCCTGAATGTCCGTAGGATAAAGATTGTACTTTTAGCAACAACATAATTTTAACTACATCAGCCGGTACTTTATCCCCAGTACCACATGAGTGGGAAAGTACTAAGTTGGTTTGAAGTTGTCCTAAATCCGCATTGGAAATTTTATGATTACAAAGTGAACCAAAACCTGTATTTATCCCATAAATTGGAGCATCAGATTGTTCCATTTTCTTATCTAAATAATCACGGCAATCTTGTATTTTTTGTTTTGCTTTTTCGCCTAATGTTAATTGCTTATCCTCTTCAATAATTTCAGAAATAACTGAAAGGCTTAGCATTTGTTCTCCTACTTTATAAGTACTCATTTATGATAATTCATTTATTAAATCAGTAATGTTCAAATTGCTCTGCTCACCACTATCCATATTTTTAACTGACAATATTCCAGATTCCATTTCGTCCTCTCCTATCATAACAACAAACTGAACGCCTTTATTATTGGCATAAGTCATTTGCTTTTTCATTTTTGCTTTCTTAGGATATAGTTCTGAGCTAATGCTTGCCGAACGCAATTGTTTTAATAGTGGTAAACAAAAAGCTGCCTCCTGCTCACCAAAATTAGCAAACATCACTTTCGTACTCACATCAATATTATCAGGAAACAAACCGAGTTCTTCCATCACAATATATATTCTATCAATTCCAAAAGAAATACCCACTCCTGAAACATCTTTTAAACCAAAAATTGAAGTCAAATCATCATATCTTCCTCCACCACCAATTGAGCCAATAGCAACATCATTTGCTTTTACTTCCAGTATACAACCTGTGTAGTAATTCAGTCCTCTCGCTAGCGTAATATCAAAAATTAAATTAGCAGATTGCAAACCTATTTTTTCCACATTATTCATCACAAATTGCAATTCTTGTAACCCTTTTTTACCTATTACTGAGTTTTCTAAAAGAGAAAATAAATCACTAACATTTTTTGTATTCAAAAAAGTATCTAAAATAGAGAGGGCTTCTTTTTTCACGCCTTTACTTTCCATTTCCTCTTTTACTTTATCAATGCCAATTTTATCCAGTTTATCCAATGCAATTACAACATCATCAAATAAATCAGATGCACCCATCAATTCAACCATTCCACTTAATACCTTTCGGTTATTGATGTAAATATCAACATTCGGAATATTTAATTTTGTAAATACATCATCATACAATTGCACCAATTCCACTTCACAAAGCAAGGAATCAGTTCCAATCACATCAGCATCACATTGGTAAAATTCACGATACCTTCCTTTTTGAGGCCTGTCGGCACGCCAAACGTTTTGCATTTGATAACGCTTGAAAGGGAAAGTAATATCATTTCTATTCTGCACTACAAAACGAGCAAAAGGAACGGTTAAATCATAACGCAATGCTTTTTCAACTATCTGTTTTGTTAAGGATTTTGAAGTAGTATTTTCATCCAAAGTAGCTTTAGACATATAATCACCTGAATTCAATACTTTAAAAATTAATCGATCCCCTTCATCACCATACTTACCTGTTAGAGTCTGAATATTTTCCATTGTAGGCGTTTCAATTGGCGCATAGCCATAGCACTCGAAAGCTCTTTTAACAGTTTCAAAAATGTAATTTCTTCTGAACATCACTTCAGATCCGAAATCACGCATCCCTTTAGGTATTGTTGGTTTTGTAGTACTCATAATTGTTTGCAAATATCGTAAATTATTATTGATAAATTTCATTAGTTTTGAATCGAATAATTTTAAACAAATAATAATGAAATACCTCCTTATACTAACCTTATTTATCATGAATTCTTGTGGAGACAAAAAGCAACAAAAAGAAGATGTATCACAGAATCCTACTGAAATAAAAGCAATTAAAGAAATACTTAATGCTCAAAAAGAATGCTGGAACAATGGAGATATTGATGGATTTATGGAAGGGTATTGGAATTCTGAAGAATTAATTTTTACATCACTAAGCCATGAACCAGCATTTGGATGGAAAAATACTTTAGAGCGATATAAAAACAGTTACCCAACAAAAGAAAGTATGGGGGAACTTAAATTTGAATTTTTAGATTTGAAACTAATTTCAAAAAATACAGCAAGTTTGAAAGGAAAATGGGAATTGATTAGAGAAAGTGACAATCCTAATGGGCTCTTTTGGTTAGACCTTCAAAAATTTGATAAAAAGTGGTTAATAACAAAAGATTCTACAATATCATTTGAGATGAATATTCCTTTATAGTTTATGAATAAATACCTTTCCT